>PPYF01612112.1_pt1 | contig 50892 bp, 47 predicted proteins | sample 1559871 | NCBI WGS metagenome assembly PPYF01 (sample SAMN08240021, study PRJNA423297) | Human gut metagenome, whole genome shotgun sequencing project.
ATCATTCACATTCTGACCAATATTGTAGACCTGTGTAGTAAAGCGAGTAGCTGTTGATACCCAGACACCGGACTGACAAATATCCGTTCCGGATTCTGATATAGTCCTTTTTTTTATAAGGAAAAGGACATCTCATGCGTTCTCTTCGGCCCTGTACGCTCAAAAAAGCACTGGACCGCTATTGCCGGACCGTTTCCCGATACAAAAGAGGGGCCCGCCAGGAGCACTGGCGTATTACCGTTTTAAGACGGGCTCCTGTTGCTGACAAACTGCTGCACGAAATTACCAGTGTCGACATTGCTGCCTACAGGGATATGCGACTTGCCACGATCAACCCTAAAACCGGAAAGCCACTTTCCGGCAACACCGTTCGTCTGGAAATGGCCCTGTTATCAGATTTATTCGACATTGCCCGACACGAATGGGCAGCATGCCGGGAAAATCCAGTCTCTGTGGTCCGTAAACCAAAGATACCACCGGGCAGGGATCGACGTCTGCTGCCGCTTGAGGAGCGAAAACTACTGCGGGGCGCCGCCAGGATGGCATCGGGTAAGGAGGTCACCACTATGATTATTCTGGCTGTTGAAACGGCGATGCGTCAGGGAGAGCTTTTAGCGTTGCGCTGGGAGAACATCAATCTTCGTCTTGGTGTTGCTCATCTTCCGCAGACAAAAAATGGTCATCCCAGAGATGTGCCTCTCTCACGGCGCGCCCGCAAGGCTTTGCAGGATTTTGAGGTCCGCTCTTCCGGACACGTCTTCCGGTACACCACAAATGGCTTCAAGTCAGCATGGCGGCGCCTGCTGCATGCCACCGGTATTTCTGGTCTCCATTTTCATGATTTACGGCATGAAGCCATTTCAAGACTGTTTGAACTGGGCACACTGGATGTAATGGAGGTGGCCGCTATCTCGGGCCACAGATCGCTGGCTATGCTGAAGCGATATACCCACCTGAAAGCCCACCGCCTTGTTGCAAAACTGGAAGGCGGGCGTAACCGACGTATGGCCTCAGTTTTTGTGCCTTACCCGGTTTCTGTCATGGCCACGGAAACATGTGTCACGCTGCAGGCTCCGGATTTCAGGGAACTGCGTGTCCAGGCCGCCAGTATGGAGGAGGCCGCCACACGCCTTCGTCAGTTGCTGCTACATCAACTGGCCACCCGGCTGCGGGACGGTAAACGTATACCACCTCCCTGCCAGGTGCCGCCAGACTCCGGTACCTGGCTGATGGTGGATCCCCTCGCGGCCTGACTAACCGGACAGTCTCCCTTTCTGACGCCTGCTCTGTGGGTAGGGTTTTCTTTGCCCGAACAGGAGGAATACCGTGCCATTATTCATGTTTTTACTGTGGACCCTGAGCGTCTCGCTGCTCTGCCTGTCATGGGTGCCGCCGCCGCTTCTTGTCCCGCTTTATCTCTATCCTCTTCTGTTTCGCCCTCTGTTTGCTCTGTTACGACACATCCGCGGTCGCCGCTGCCTCCTCAGATACCGGCGCGGGCGATATCATCTGGAATTTGATGGCAGTGCGCTGACCGGCCACCTGACCCGGGACGAACTTCGCCTGTTTAAACAGGAACTGTCGCGATGTACCCGGCACGCGATGCGGCAGAGAAAGACTCTCATAATCGAATCCCATCTGCTGACAGACTGGCGACAGAAAGAACTGCGCCGGGCGTTACCGCACGACAGCCTCATTCGGTACAGCCTACACCCCACCCCGCTCTCTGCGGTCATGGTCATTCGTCTGCTTACCCTGCTGTCCGAATGGCGCTGGGCAAGTATCAGTCCCCGTAGTGGCCGGTTAATTATTGTTCCCGGGAGAGAAAATCATGCCCGTTAAATTACACATGTTTCCGTTGTTACTCATCAGCTCTTCCGCCTGCGCCTGGTGCTTTGAGCAGGCCGCATCCCGATATGGGCTCGATCCCCTGACCCTTCAGGCCATCGCGATTCAGGAAAGCCGGATGAATCAAAACGCCATTAACCACAACAGGAACCGGACCGGGAAAATCATCAGTACGGATTACGGCGTGATGCAGGTCAACTCCACGAACGTGTCCCGGCTGGTTCGTTATGGCGTAATCAGCTCGTATAAAGACCTGCTCAGCGATCCCTGCCTTAACATTCAGGCCGGGGCCTGGGTTCTCGCCCGACATCTGACAAAGTGCGGACAAACCTGGCAATGCCTTGGCAGTTACAATGCCGGTTTCAGCCCGGCACTGGCCTCCACACGCCAGCGATATGCCCGCCAGGTCCATACCATCTGGCTGAATCTGCGCCGTTATCAGGCCAACAGTTAAGGAACGCCCATGAACAGAATCATGCTCACCCTGCTGGGCAGCATACTGCTGGCCGGTTGTCAGTCCCCCGCGTCTTCAGCTCGTGACGCCACGGCTTCACCTTATGGTGCCGCCGCTGACGTGGCTCGCGTCCGTCACGCCCAGTACAGCCTGTGGGGGGAAGGGGCCATCAATGTCCCGACAGAGACCCTCTTTCCGGGATTTATCGCCGCCCACAGCAGCCGGATCTCGCTGGACTGGGACGGGGACGCTGTTGAACTGCTTGCCGCTCTGGCAAGACAGCGTGGGATGACGTTCAGTTACAGCGGTGTGCGCCTGCCGTTACCGGTTACCCTGCATGTGCGCGACATGACGTTTGCCAATGTCTTACGGTTGATTGACGCCCAGATAAGCTGGCGCGCGCAGCTGCATGAACCTCCGGGAGAATTTCAGCTCCTGTTCATGCCCGCAACGGGAGGGAAAAAATGAAACGTTTTCTGTTCCTCACCTTGCTCATCACTCATGCCGTTACAGCACAACAGCCCCCTCCGGATCTGAACAGTTACCTGAAAGGAAAGTCATCCACCTCGCTGTCTGATACCCGTTACCAGATGCTGACCGATGCCGGACTGACTCTGGGATTTCGGGGAGGAAAAGCGCAACGGGCATGGGAACTCCGGCAGGCGCTGGAAAGCCGGACCAGTACTCTTGATGCCCTCTATGACTTCAGGCCACTGACTCACCGGGAGGGCTGGTTACCGCCGGTCATCGACGAGGCCCGGGATGTGGCCACCATCACCGATGATCAGATCCGCACCGCCAGCACCATCTACACCATCGTCCTGCCGGAACGCTTTATCAGCAATCCCCCCTCCTGGCGTACCTGGCTGTACGCCGGGCTGGACGTGCAGGTGCCGGAAGGTCCGGAGAATATGGTCAAACCGGAGAACGCTGAACAGCGCCGTATCCTGCGGGATGCCATTACGCAGGGCTGGCAGGAAGGCAGGGAACGCGCAGATCACACCCTGGAGGCGAGTTTTAACCGGCTAACCCGGGACTACCGGGGGATGTTGCTTTACAGCGCGTTGCTTCGTCAGGGCAAGATTTCCCGTCCGAAAGTCACTGAGCAGCATCAGACCGTCACCGGCGATAAACAGCGTCTGGTTACCGGCGATCGCGTTCGCAGACTGCAGGACAGGGCTGGTTTTGAGACTGATAAAACAAAATGGAAGCCCGTAATATCCAGGGAGAAACCACAATGAACAGACTGCTGAATTCACCCTATCTGAACACGTATGTATGGTCAGGCTGCCTGCTCTTTTGCCTTGCCTTCTGGTCGGGGATCGGCCTGTTGTTCTGTTATGTTTTTTAAACACTTCGTCAATGAAACGGTATTTTTAATCAGCATTACCGTTTACGTCTTATCCGATCAAAGAATGCGACAGGCTGTTTATTATCATCGGCATTAATATCAAACTCATTCAGGATAAATCCGTATGATTAAACGCGCGTTTCGCCGCATGACTGGCTGGGAAAAATGCTCAGCCAGTGACTATAAAGACCTGTACGATAAATATGGTGGAAATATTCTTAGCAATCCCGACATCCTTCGCTTTATTGAAAATAACAGTACGCTGTCAAACAGTTATTTCATCCATGTCTCCCGAGGAGTGGCTGATGCCGCGGTCTGCACATGGGGAAACTATCTTGCCGGTGACAAACGACTGGCCTGGCATAACGGGGCATGCAAAGTACCGGTCAACTTCGATGAAGTCATTTTTCCTTGTCATTCAGCACGTACTGATGCGTTACTGTTCCCTTTTAAATCAAAGATCATTTCCGCCTTACGGCATCCGATCTGCCTTAACGGAACAAACATTTTCAACGCCCGCAGACAGATTTGCATAGCCAGACCAGTGACCGGTAAACGACGTCAGACACATCGTCGGCAGTTAAAAAAATTCATTGAGGCAGGAGGAAGCGTAAAGAGTATTAATGAATTAACTCATTCGGATTTTATTGATATTTACGCCGACTTATTCTCACAGCGACGTAATATGAAACACGATAATAATATGCTGACCAGTTTTATTCATCACGTTGACGATGTTTTGTTTGGCAGTTACCTCGAATTTAAAGGTTCACCCTGTGCAATTCAGCTACTGGTAAAGCGAGAAGATCACAATACGGTCTATATTGATTATGTGAATTCTGGCAGAAGTATGTATCTGAAAGATCACTCCGTTGGGAGTCTCTGCATGTTCGTCAATGTTAACCGGGCTTATGAATACGCTGATTCGCGGGGGAAAACGCTTCGTTTCAGCTTCGGGAATCCGACTCAGGACTACAAAACCCGCTGGTGTCACCTGCAGCCGCTGACCCGCATTCTCACCCTCTGAACATGTTCCATGCGTATGTGGCATCGAAGTGTGAGCACTGGCGATTTTGACAGTGCTCAGTCCTGCCGTTTATGCACGGATAAATGTCAGAATGTCCGCATTAATGATATCTGCATGGGAGGTATGCATCCCGTGTGGTAAACCTGGATAAATTTTCAGCACACTATCTGAAAGCAGTTTATCTTGCAGAATCGCAGCGTTTTTATAGGGAACAACCTGATCGTCGTCACCTTGCATAACCAGAACGGGGACTGTGATAGCTTTCAAATCCTCTGTCTGATCGGTCTCTGAAAACGCCTTAATACCCTCATAATGGGCTTTTGCACTACCTGTCATACCCTGACGCCACCAGTTCTGAATCGTCCCCTGAGACACCTCAGCACCTTCGCGATTAAATCCGTAAAAAGGTCCACTGGCGACGTCGAGATAAAACTGGGAACGGTTAGCAGCCAGTGCCTTGCGGAAGCCATCGAAAACTTCAACAGGCGTGCCGCCCGGATTATTATCTGTTTTAATCATCAGGGGTGGAACAGAGCTGATAAGTACAGCCTTTGCGACCCTGCCCTGGGGTTGCCCGTATTTCGCAACATACCGCGCAACCTGGCCGCCCCCTGTGGAATGTCCCACGTGCACAGCGTTGTGTAAGTCCAGGCTTTCCACTACTGCCGTGACATCAGAAGCGTAATGATCCATATCGTGCCCTTCACTGACCTGATCAGAACGACCATGCCCGCGACGGTCAATAGCAATAACCCGGTAGCCTTTTGACAGGAAAAATAGCATCTGATTATCCCAGTCATCGGCACTGAGTGGCCAGCCGTGATGGAAAACAATAGGCTGAGCGTCTTGAGGCCCCCAGTCTTTAAAGTAAATGCTGACACCATCTTTTGTCGTTACGAATGCCATTATTCAAACTCCTCTGTTAAGCCAGAATGATTGTGCGCAGTCTTTTGCGGATCATTTTGTACTCAGTTACTCAGATAAGTATTAGTTTCGAAAATATCCAATGCCCTAAAAGTGTAGGAGAAATTTGGCATTACAAAATTTTTTAAACCCCGGGCAACCATAAATCAGCCTCTACCCTCCCCATTCTTTCATACCAGGTAAATGTCTGGATCATCTATATTCATTCTCTTCCGGAGTGCCCATGTCATTCGAACCCTGGCATTTCCCCGGTGGTCTGACCCCGGACACCTTACGCACCTTCTTTGTCTGGTGCGCGCGTCAGTCTGTCAGTGATATACACATCCAGGGCGGCAATCACATTGTCGTGGGACGTTATGGAAAACTGGAAAAAGCCTCACCTTTTGTCATCGCGGAAGACACTCTCAGCAAACTGACTGACGCTATTTTTAATCCCGAACTTCGAAGCATGGTGCGGGGCGGGAACGGAGTTGATCGTGCCCTGCAGCTCGACGGCGACATGAATAACCGTTACGGGCTGGCGCGAGGTGAACGTATTCGCTTCCGGTGCAACTTCACCCAGGGAACCGCGGGCAGGGAGGATGTCACGATGGCACTGACCATGCGTGTCATTCCATCAGATATTCCCCCGCTGTCGTCGTTGCACATTGAAGATGCGCTGCGCGATGCCCTGCTGCCGCATAAAGGCCTGGGTCTGGTCTGCGGGGAAACGGGCTCGGGTAAAAGTACATTGCTGGCGTCCACCTACCGCCACTGTTGTGACACCTGGCCGGATCGAAAAATCATCACAGCCGAAGATCCGGTTGAATATGTCATTGGCAGGCCCGGAGATTTACTGCCTCCGGTGCAGTCTCAGGTAGGGCGGGATGTCAGCAGCTTCGCCGAAGCCCTGCGGCTGGCCCTGCGCCGCGCGCCCCGCATTATTGGCGTGGGCGAAATTCGCGATCTGGCCACGCTCAGTGCGGCCGTGGCCTGCGCCCAGTCCGGGCACCTCTGTCTGTCCACCATGCACACACACAGCGTGGGCGAAACCATCCCGCGGGCGTTGCTGCTGTTCCCGTCAGAAGTTCGTGAGGCTGCAGCCCGGGATCTCCTTGGCGTGATGCAGTACGTCGTTATCCAGCAACTGCTGCGCACCAGAGACGGCAAACGCTGTGCGGTCAGGGAGTTTGTCGTGTTTGACAGAACCCTGCGTTATGCGCTGGCAGACAGAGATTATCGACAGTGGGGACATTATCTCGATGACCAGCTGGCTCAGGAGCGTTGCAACCTGGCATGGAAGGCCTTCCGGTTATTTCAACAGGGGATTATCGATCGTGACGAAGTCCTGACGGTCGTCTCTCCCCGCGAACTGCATGAGATGGAGAGCACATCATGAGGTATCCACCAGGTTTCTGGCGGGAGATCCGCCCCCTCGATTTCTTCGGCATTCCGGCTCCGATGTTTTCCCTGTACCTGTTCTGGTGCCGGTTCCCGTCGATGGACACGATCTATGTCTGTACCGGCATCCTGGTGACGTTTCGTCTGATCAGTTTTCTGGGCTGGACACCCCGGCTGCTGTATCAGCGGGCGGTTCATCTTTTTCGCGGTACCCGCATTGCCGGCCGGCCATGGTGGTACCGCCATTTCACTGAATAAGTGTCTTCGGAGGCGCTGATGCAGAAACGTACTTATCTCACCATCACTCCGGATAACCGGGCAGAGGCTATCCGGCGGGCAGGAAAGCTACCAGACGGCCGGAATACACTGGAATACGATCCGGATGAAAAGCTCTGGTTTGCCCGGGAGGGAGCCGACCTGTCACGGCTCACGGACTGGCTGCCGGAAAATACCGTGACCGGTAACATGGTCGCAACGGACAACAATCTCTCACCCCAGGAAGAGTTTGCCGGTGTACTGAAGGATGCCGGCTTCATTCTGCCTCGCGGTATCGCCATCATGGACGGTAAAATTCAGCGAGTACCCACCCGGGAGGATACCGACGGCAAAACCTCGGGCGTCTACCGCGGCTATCTGGACGGACACCCCGCTGGCTGGTATGAAGACCACCGTTCCGCAGACGGACAGGTAAACTGGACCAGCACCGGAAACCGGACATGGGATCCCGCCCGCCAGATACAGGAGCGGGCCATGAGCGCCCAGCGGCACTGGGACCGTGCCCGCGAAACACAGGCCGGTTACGACCGTATGGCTGCCCGGCTCAGTGAGCAGTACCGGCGCATGCCGGAGGCCACCGACGCACACCCGTATCTGCAGCGTAAGGGCGTACCGGCCATGCCCGGCCTGCGCCTGGATCGATACGATAATCTCGTCATTCCGCTGCAGAACACCGATAACCACCTGCGCATCCTCCAGTACATCAAGCCCGATGGCAGCAAACTGCTGAAAAAAGATGCCGAAAAGTCCGGTAATTTTTTTGTGGTCGGCGGCGAATTACGCAATGGTCAGCCCTTTATGTACGCAGAGGGATACGCCACTGCGGCCACCCTGCATCTGGCCAGTGGTCTGCCGGTGGTAATGACCGTGGATGCCGGAAATATGGTCACTGTCGCCGGCAAGCTGAAGGAGAAATACCCGGACAGCACGCACATCATCGCCGGTGATGACGACATGACCCGGGAAAAGAACAAAGGACAAATCAAGGCACAGCAGACCGCCGAACTTACCGGCGGGCCACTCATTATGCCACAGTTCACTGATGACGAACGCCGGCGTGCACATGAAAAATCAGCCAGCTTCAGCGACTTCAATGATATTCACGCCGCCCGGGGACTGGATGCTGTCCGGGCTCAGTTAGCTCCGGTTCTCGATAACCTTTGTCCCGGCTGGCAACAGCCACATCAGAAGGATATAACTATGCCTGACGCACAGACCCGCCCCCTCCAGGAGCAGGATCCAACGATGCCACTCTCTCATGAGGCCGCTCCGCTATCCGTTAAATCTGCTGTACCTGACACATCAGCAACGCCGCCATCTCCGCCCCCGGAGAAGCCATCCGGGCAGGATGCCACACCTGAACCGGCCTCCCCGCGGGAGACTTCCGGGCAGGACACCGCACCTGTACCGGCTTCCCCGCAGGAGACTCCCGGGCAGGATGCCTTGCCAGGTCACACTCTCCCGTCAGATGATGAATTAATGCAGATGTATCTGCAGGGAGAGACGCGGCCTGTCATGCCGGAGGCAAAAAATACCCGTCCGCCGGAGGACCCTTTCCAGTCTGAACCGACTCCCGTTGCGCAGAACCGGACGGAACAGGCAGCAGAGACGGACGGGATCCTGCTGACGCCTGAACGCTCCCCGGGACAGCGTCATAATGCACCCGAAACTAAACCGGTGACAGGCCAGACAGACAGACCGCTGGCAGAACAGCTCAACCCTGATGCACTGCTGATGCGAATGACCCACGCACAGCAGCAGGACGGAACGGTACTTTACAGCGTGGATGACCGCCCGGCTTTTTACGATCACGGCAGTCATCTGACGATGGCGCCTGACGCGTCAAAACAAAACGAAGCCGTCCTCGCCGCCCTCCTGACCGCCTCCGCTCACTATCAGGGACGTATTACTCTGACGGGAAGTGAAGAATTTAAGGCCAGGGCCATTTCGCTCATCGCCAGGTATGACCTGAAGGTCAGTATGAAGTCGGCAACGCAGCAGGCCATGCTGGATGATGCTCGCCGGGCGCTTCATGCCCGCAGCGACCGCATCGATGTGGTACCGGCTGACACCGCACCGCAGGCAGACGCTCCCGATAAAAATCCTCAGACGGCTTCCGCCCCGACAGCGCCAGGAACAGCAGAGGAGAACCTCCCTGCAGCCGTGCCCAGAGGCCAGTACACCGGCGTGTTAACTCAGCACGGCGCGGCACCGTATCAGCACAGGGAGAACGCAAGCACCAGCTATTACGTCACGCTGGAAACCAACAAGGGTCTGGAGACAATCTGGGGAGTGGAACTGGAGAAGGCTGTCAAAGAGTTCAACTGCCGTACAGGCCAGATGGTTAACCTGAACTATAAGGGGAAAGAGCAGATCCTCATTCGCGTGAAAGAACAGGACGCCAGTGGCAAGGAGGTGATACGTGAGAAGCAGGTTCACCGTAACAACTGGGAAATGAAGCCGACACGAAAACGAAGCGTCAAACCGTCTTCAGCCCCTGAAGCCGGGGAAAAGCTCTCTGCATTTTCTTCCGACACTTTTACCAATATTCAGCGCCAGCTCCCCCTTCCCAAAGAACTGCCTGCTTTGCCCGACATCGGTACCTATCTGTGGCACCGGCCTGACGGGCGAGCCAGTTCCATTGCGGGAGCCAGTGAGAATGCCACGCCGCCCGTCGGGCAGGAGAACGCCGGTCAGCCGGTGATGACAGTAACGGATGACACAGGTGCAAAGGTGCTGCAGCTCTTCACCAGTGCCGGAAACTATCTGCAGGGTACCGCCTTCTATAAAGGACGCTGGCAGCATGTTCTGGCCACGCTTAACGGGCCTGACAGTCCACACGCGATCACCCTTAACGCCGTCACGCCACAAGGGCTACGCCATATTGGCTCAGCCGATGCTGTCAATAACGTCGAAGGAAAGCCAGTCAATAATCCTTCGCTTCTCGCGGTCAGTCTGGGAAAAAACAGTGTGCTGCCGGCCAGACTTGAAAAACCAGAGGAACTCCCACCCTCGCTGTTCCGGAAGATGGGGTTTGATAAAGAGTGGACACCGCCTCAGGAAGCCTCCCCAAAGCAGGAAGCCAGAGCCAGGGCCACTCCGGCACAAAGTTTGCGCCCACAGTAAGGAGGATGCGATGAAACTCTGCAGAATTGTCATCCTTACCGTAGTACTGACAGGTGGTATGCCCGGTGCCGTGCAGGCAGAAACCTGCCGGGCCGCCACCGCTGCGGCCGCTGGCCGGGATGCCGGATACGAGCAGGCCCGCAAAGCGGCCGATGCCTGGGCTGACCGGGAGGGCCAGGCTTCTGACATTCTCCAGGACTGCCTTTCCGGGATCCGCGATATCAGTGTCACCCTGCCGTCCTTTCCGAGCCTGGCCGATCTGATCAACCAGGCCATCAACAAGGTCTGCCGGGCTGCGGTCGACAAAGTCAACGACACCCTCCCGTCGGACATCGACCCCTGGCCTGAACTGAAATAACCATCCGGAGTATTCAGTGAAAAAAAAATCCACACCACCCACGGAGAAAACCACCGGCGGGGGTCCACCCTCGCCATATAGCAAGGCGCTTGAGTTTGCCATACGTAAAGAGCTGGGCGCGGATATTGCCCGTAAGCTGCTGCGCAATGCCTTCTGGCAGAGTATCGCTCAGCTGGTCACACTGCTCATTATCGGGGTGATGGCTATCGCCCTGATAAATCAACCCCGTGAGTACTTCGCCACAGAGAAAGGTCGTCTCACCACGATGGTTCCCCTGCAGGAGCCGGGCTGGAGCCAGGCCGATGTGATTGCTTTCGGCGAGGATACCCTGAGGGAAGCCTTCTCCCTCAACTTCGTCCAGTTCCGGCAGCAGATGAGCCGTGTGGAGCCACGCTTTTCTGGCGACGGCTATGTGGCCTATAACCAGGCCCTGTCCCGCTCCAATATTCTCAGCAACGTCAGGGACCGTCGTATGAACCTGGCCCCCGGAATTTCCCCTGGCGTGGTTCGCCGACGCGGCGTCAACCAGCAGGGGCATTACAGCTGGGAAATACAGTATCCCGTCACACTCCAGCTGATGGGCCAGAACACCAATCTGCCTGAACAGCGCTTTATTTTTCAGATCATGATCCAGCGGGCCGACGTGTCTGAAAAACCCCATGGCCTTGAGGTCGCCCAGCTCATCTCAACCAATGCGTAGAGGTCTCCATGTTCCGTGCTATTACCCTGTTGTTACTGATATCCGCCGTCGCCCACGCGCAGGATCCGGCGCCCCGCCAGTGGTCCCGGGCCGGAGGGACGACCACCACCACGCCGCCGCCTTCCGCCGCCGCTACATCGACCCCGCCGGCAGACCTGGCGGGCCCGGAGGCGCAATCCCGTCACCTGACCGATGATATGAATATCCCCCTGCCCGTCGCATCACCCGCCCTGAAAAGTGCGGCCACGGAAATCGCCCCTCTCACGCCGGATGAAGTACGGGAGATGGTGAAACTGCAGGATGGTATCGATCGGGCGCTGGCCCCTGCCCAGGTGGTTCCCCGCATCAGTTCTCTGACGGTGGATCTGGCGCCGGGTGCCAGCCTGCCCCTGCTCAGGACGTCTCCCGGGCATACCAGCAATATCAGCCTGATTGACAGCACCGGTGCTCCCTGGCCGGTGGAGCTGGAGCCCATCAATTCCGCAGAGGATGCCTTTGATGTGCGCTGGGTGCCCGGCCTGCCGGTGATTTCCGTTCAGGCTCTGCGCCCCTACAGACAGGGGAACCTGACCCTTTCACTGCCGGGGCTGAATGTCCCGGTGGTGGTCAGCCTGACCAGCGGTGAAGCAAGTCCGGCTGGCCGGACCTGGATTGTAGACAGTCGTCTGGACCTGCGCATTCCCCGCCGGGGCCCCGGGGCCAGCGAGGTGTTGTCGCCAGCCAGTAAGGTGGGGTTATACAACAGCACCCTGCAGGCCTTTCTCGACGGCATTCCGCCCGCGAATGCACGGCGTCTGAAGACCAGTAACAGCGTGGAGGAAACCACCGTCTGGCAGATCGGTGACGATCTCTACGTCCGCTCCCGGGCCATGCTGCGCGATGAGTTTGAAGAAACGTCGTCATCCGCTGACGGCATGCGGCTCTGGAAACTGCCACTTTCGCCCCTGCTCACATTCTCCGTTGCGGGCCGCAGTGTCCCGTTACAAGTCCATCTGGAGTAAACCGTATGTCTGCAGATAAAGATGCGACCAGTGCGTCGCGCAAGACGCTCATCCTTGCCGGACTCGTCTTATTTATTGCGGCTGGCGGGGGATTTGTACTCTGGAGCTGGCTGCTGGCTCCCCCGCCGGCAGCGTCAAATGTCTCTATTTCGCGTGTGACTGCCGCCAGTTCACACGAGGCAGCCGAATCACCGGAATACCGCAGCCTGCTGCGCGAAGCCAATGAACGGGGTGCACAACAGGCCCGGGCCAGAGATGAGTCGTTTATTGCCAGCATTCCAATGGGGGAGGATGTCCCGGTAGACGTCATCACCCCGGAGCCACTACCGGAGCCCGCCCCGGCTGAGAGCCGGACAACGCGCCGGCAGACCGCCCGGCAGGAAAACCAGGACACCGCCCTGAGCGATAACCAGAAAGCCGCCCTGCAGCAGTTGGTCGGGCAGATACGACAGCGAAACAACGGGACTGGCATGGTTCAGGCGGTGGCGCTGCAGAGTCGTGACCCTGGTGCTTCCGGAATGCGGGCATCCCTTCAGGCAACCCCGCCAGCAGGCGCGCGCCGGGATGTGCCGGACGTGGAAATTGTCCCGCCCTATACCCGTATTGCCGGAGTGGTTGCCACAGCGGTCGACAGTGATATCCAGGACGCACCGGTTCTGGTTTATATCCCCTCAGGGCGGTACGCCGGCGCAGTCCTGCAGGCTGACCGGGCTCCGCTGGCCGGGGATGGTGTGAATATCACCCTGACGCGTATGGCCTGGAAAGGCGTGACCTACCATGTCAGCGCCCGGGCACTGCAGGATGAAACCCTGTTGCCTTCCGTGGCCAGCAATGTCAATAACCGCTACTTCTCACGCATCATCCTGCCCGGAATTGCCGGCATGGCCACCGAAGTCGGGTCGCTGTATGCCAACTCCGGCACCCGGATCCTGTCGAACGGCACCACCACGATGGAGGGGCGTACCGGGACACCGGATACTGCCGCCGTTCTGGGTGTGATGGCGGGCGGAATGGGCAAGGAAGCCGGGAACGTTATCCGTCAGGATGCCAGTCGTCTGCCAGTCCGTCAGGTCACCGTCACACACGGGGAAGTCGTGGCCGTTCAGTTCCTGGGCGGGGTCTACAGCTCGGATGATATCCGTCAGACCGCTGCACAGCGGCCACCGGCCAGCCTCTCCGCCTCTCGTCTGGCGGAAGAGACACAACCACTGCAACAACAGGCTCAGGACCGGGTCAATCGCCGGTTACGCCAGGAGGACTTATGAGTGAACTCAGTCAGCTGTTGGATGAAAAGCCGGATGAGCAGGAAGAAGAGGAAACACTGCCTGAAGAGGTGACGCCCCGGCCGGTTGCATGGTACCGAAGGGAGTATTTCGGCTTCCCCGTCTGGCTCTATGCCGCCGGTATCGCTGCACTGGCGGCGGTGCTGGTCTGGGTACTGAGTGATGACAGTGTAACAGCCCCGCAGACCGGTAGTTTTCTGATGGAGGAGCCCGCTGAGCCAAACCCCCTCTTGCCTGCGGCGTCTGCACAGCAGGCTGCCCCGGCCCCACTCCCACCTGCTATCTCATCGCCTTCTGTCAGTGCCGTTGAACTGCAGGATGTGCGGGCCTACGCGGAAGCGAACCGGGAGGCCATCACCCGGCTTGCCGGACGGGTTGAACAACAGTCACTCAGACTGGCTGAACAGCAGAGGCACCTGGAAGCGCTGGCGAAATCCGGCGCAGCCGTCAGCACCGATAAGCGTCCCACCACGGCCCTGCCTCCGGCTCCGGACGCCGCGTCAGTCAGGTCCGGGACGACACGAAAACCGTCTGTGAAGAAAGCGCCCGAAACCGGACAGCGGGGTCCTGCTGTCGCGACAAAGGACGTTCAGCTGGTCAGCATCGCCAGTGGCATGGCCTGGGTGAAGTGGCAGGATAAAACCTGGGCCGTTATTCCCGGAGACCGTCTGGGCAGCCTGACCATCCGTCACATCGATACCGCAGAGCGGGCTGTTCACACCTCTGCCGGGATCATCCGCTAAGGAGGCCCTATGGATGCCGTTCAGGCGCTGGTGAAGTTTGCCAGCGGCCTTCATGCCAGCATTTTCAACCTGGTCTGGGCGATGGCCACCCTGCTGGCCATTATCGGCAGCGCGACCTTTCTGACCGCACAGGTCCGCCAGGCCCGACTCCCGCACGGAAGTGGCGGCGGGAAAATTGTGGCCTGGATCCTGCTCTGTGCCGGGCTGGTTGGCCTGCAGCAAATGATTAGTGCCGGGGCAGCCCAGATGGGCTGGAATTCCGTCTCCTTTGATGCTGTGGCCTATGTCAGTACGGCCAGCTTCGGTGCCGGTGCCGAGGCGGCCAATGCGGTACTGACGCTGGTCAGAGCTCTCGGGGGTGTTTTCTGCCTTAACGGCTGGCTGCTTTTTCGCCGCTCCCTGAAAGACGGTCATACCGGCCTTACTGCCGGCCAGGATGTGGCTGGCGGCTGGGTGCGTTTTATCTGCGGCGTTCTGATGATCTGTAATCCCTATCTGCTTGATGCCCTCCAGTCCTCTCTGGGCCTGGCCTGGTAATCACCCAGTTTCCCCTCTTTCTCATTTTTACCTCAAGGAGTTGCCATGATTTTTTCTTTGTTCCGTCACGCCCTGTCCCTGCCCGGCAATCTGTCCCGCCGGCTCGGCATCCACCTGTTTTTCATGTGCGAAACCGCCCGGCGAAGGCTGATTCAGGGGCTGCTGTTGGTTATCACGTCCACGGCCTGCCGTCAGGTTTACGCGGCGGACATTGCGGACATCCTGGATTCGCTGGCAAAGGGCGCGACCAGTGGTCAGAAAAGTACCGTCATCATCTGCATGTTCCTCGGGGTACTGTCTGTCGCTGGCGGGTTTGGCATGCTGTACAAAAAGAAAACCAATCCCAATATTCCGACCGGTGGCGTCTGGATCGCTTTCCTGGTCGGGATTGCCCTGATTGGTCTCGGTGAAATCATCCGCCGCGGTCAGAGCCAGCTGGGGATGACAGAGGTGAGCATTTGATACAGTCACCTTTTCTGGCGGCCGGTCCGGAAAAGGCGGTTCCCCGTCGCGTGGCGGCGGGGGTCTGCCAGTGTTGTGGCTGGTCCGGGCAGACCCGTCTGGCGCCGCCGCCATCCCTTCTGGCCCGTGACGATACCGCTGACGGAGTCTGTCTGCTCTGCTGGCTCTGGCTGAACCTGCAAAACCAGAGTGCCCGCTCGGGTGTCCTGGCCTGGTTGCCGGACCTGAGCCCGGAGAACGTCATTCATCTTCAGCGTGAGGCCCTGCGTCAGAGCCTCTCTTCGCAGAAAAGTTCGCAGCGCGAAGGCCGTCAGGTGCTGGTCTGGCTGGCCCGCCATCGTCGTGAGGTCAGGGCTCGCTGGAAAACCTGTTCGCCCGCCGATTTCTCCGTCCTGCTGGCTGAAACGGCCGGGCCCCGTCGAGCCTGGCTGAGAAAGGAGCTGACAGGCTGTGCCCTGATCCTGCCGCCCTCCGCCATCCCGGACAGCCATCTTTTAGATTAACGCAGCCGGTATACGGGGAACTCGCCGTATACCGCTTTATCTTTCGGAGACTTTCATGTCTGAACGTCTGGTTTATGCGCTTGAGTCCTTTATCGCTGCCGCTTCACGGCATACCTTCTCCCGCGATCTGCCCGATTACTGCGATTTACGCACCATTATCCGTCTGACCGAGGAGGACCGCATCCGTCGGCCAGAAACCGAAGCGCCGTATATCTTCAGTACCCGTGACGGACACTATGTTTCTGTGCTGTCTGTTGAGGGTGCCTTTACGGAATTTGATGAAGACGTGGATGGACTGGAGCAGTCTCTCGAAACCTGGGTCGATACCCTTGCCACCGCCCTGAATGCCGAGTTTGGCCGCCCGGGACATAAAATCAGTATGGTGTATGAACGGGATCCGGCTCAGGGCCAGGCAGAAATCGACCACCTTCTTGCCCCCCAGTACCAGAGCATTCGTCGTCTGGGCCTGAACATTCGCGACGTACTGGACGAAAAATCCCGCAAGCTGGCCCCCTGGATCGCCCGGGAACGTTGCTGGCTGGTTATCTGGACGTCCCGCGCCTCACTGTCCTCTGCAGAAATCAGGGATGAACAGGCCCGCATTGTCGCGATGAATAAACAGATCCCCCCGGCACGTTTTGGCCAGATCCCGACCCTGTCTTCTCTGGTCAGTCTGAAAATACGCCATGATGCCTTCCTCGAAATGCTGGAACACACGCTGTTCAACAGTGGCCGGGGACTCATGATCCGCCTGCTCGATGCGCATGAAGCCGGGCACGATATCCGCGCACAGGTTGACCGGGAGGGCACGTCCCCGGAGTGGTATCCCCTTCTGCCGGATGATCACATTACACCTCACGGAGACCGTAAGGGGGACGACCACACACCATTTCTGGCCCCCTGGCTCAATTACCAGCTGATGAGCGAAGCGCCGGAGACAAAGGGAAATCTGGTCCGGGTCGGACAGACCTGGCATGGCTCCCTTTCCATGGTCACCGGCCCGCAGCAGCGCCAGAGTTTCACTCGCCTGTTATCCCATATTCCCCGCGGACTCCCGTTCAGAATACGCACCGATATTGCGCCCGGAGGGATGAGAAAGCTGGGCATGACAAAGACTGCCCTGACCTTTCTCGCCGTCTTCCCGGCCCTGCGCCCTGTCTGGGACTGTGTCTGCCGGCTGGAGCAGGCTGACCGCCAGGATCCCGTTACCGTCTCCACCATCACCACCAGTACCTGGGGGCGGTCGGAAGAAGAGGTGAACCGTAACCTGACGCTGCTGCAGAAAGCCTTTCAGTCATGGGGCGTCTGCGAGATGACATCCCAGACCGGCGATCCGTATCGGGTCTGGACCTCGACCATTCTGGCTGCCTCTGCTGCCAGCGGACCGAATCTGCTGTATCCCCCCCTGAGTGAAGTGCTGGGGATGCTGCCGTTAAACCGCGCGGCAACGCCCTGGGCCGGGGACGGAAATATCCCCTTCATCACGCTGGACGGTAAACTCTGTCCGGTACGTCTGGGCACGTCAAAGCAGAACAAACACACCACGCTCATCACCGGTGACTCCGGGTTTGGCAAATCCGTGCTGCTGAACGTCCTGAATGAAATCACCATCACCTCGGCCCAGACGGCCCTGCCCTTTATTGGCATCGTGGATAAAGGCTTTTCCGCGCAGGGCCTGATACAGATGATCAGGGATGCGTTGCCGGCACACCGCAAGGACGAAGCCGTGGGGATCATCCTGCAGAACCATGAAGACTTCTGCCGGAACCCGTTTGATGTACAGCTCGGCGCCCGCAAACCCGTGATACCGGAGAAAGAGTGGCTGCTGAACCTGCTCTATGCCCTGTGTATTGACCCGACAACGGGCGAGGCGCCGAACGCCCGTGATACCCGCCAGATCCTGAACCGCATCACCGATGAGGCCTACCGGGCGACCGCAGAAACCCAGCCCCGGCTCTACACGGCCGGCGTTCTGGAGGATGTGGACCGGGCCCTGGAGGAAACCGGGCTGCTGATGAAATATGACAGCGAATGGTTCGCTACCGCTCCCTGGTACGATATCCGGGATATCCTTTTCCGTGCCGGGCGCACCCACGAAGCGCAGTCCGCGCAGTATCAGGCAGTACCGGAACTGGCCGATTTACAGCACTGGCTCAATCATGAAGACGTGCAGGCCGCCTTCGGGACCGTCACCCGTGACGGCTCAGCGGAAAAACTGCTGAACTATATCGCCCGCTGCCTGACACAGGCAGCCTCTGAATTTCGTATGCTGAACGGGCGCACCCGCTGGGCGCTGAATCCGGCATCGAGGGTTGTGGCCATCGACCTGAATAACTGTATGGGAGACAAGACTGCGGCCGGGTATCTCAAAACCGGCATTATGTATCTGTTCGCAGGCCAGGTGACCGGCGGTCATTTCATCCTGCCGCAGTACCGTGACGATCTGCTCAGCACTGTGGATCCGATGTTCCACAGCCTGCATCTGGCCCGTCTCGATCAACTGGATCAGGAGCTGAAAACGAAGATATATGACGAGGTGCACAACGCGCGCGGGGTGCCGTTTATCTTCAGTGCTCTGGAAACCAATGACAGGGAGCAACGTAAATTCGGGATCTGCACGATGCTGTCGACACAGTTTCTGCCGGATATTCCGCCGGATATTCTCAAATCGGCCAACTCCCTGTTCCTGATGCAGGCCCGCCCGGAAGACATGCCTTTACTGAAAGCGCACTTTGACGTACCTGATGTCACCCTCCGTCGGTTTATGCGTGAGGGGAAAGGTGCCGCGCCGGACGGCAGCGGTACGGCTTTCCTGGGCGTATTCAGGACGAAACAGGCCACTACGGCCCGCATCCTGAAAAACACTCTTGGGCCACTGGAGTTGTGGGCTCTTAACTCCAGCCCGACAGACAGTGCGCTGCGCCGCACCCTGTGTGAGGACCTGCCTGGCGAAACGGTACGCCAGCTCCTGGCGGAAAACTTTCCGCAGGGCAGCGCGGAGAAAATCATTGAATACCGCCGGCGTAAAGCCGGTGAGAACGATGCCGGCAATATCATTCGCCAGCTGGCCGCTGAACTGATCGAAAAGCGGGGGTATGCGCTGTGACGTTACCGGCCTCTTTCTCCTTTGTACTGCCCCCCTTTTTCTGACTCCCCGGAGGATCCTGTGAAAATACGTCTCTCATTACTGGGCGTTTCGCTGTGCCTGTCGGCCAGCGCCCATGCCTACAGTGTTTATGTCACTGGCAGCGCCCCCGTCACCACCCAAATCATGCCGGCGTTGGGGACCATTGAAGCCACCCTGGCGGACATTCTGGCCACGCAGATACAACTGGGCACCGCCGTGGTCAATGGTAATGAACAGGTCGCCTCCGTCGTCAGCGAGGGCTTTAAAACCCAGCGAGAAATGGACATCCTGGCCCGGCAGACCGAACGCCTTGAGGACGCCCGGAAAAGCTTCACTGTGCCTGAAAGCATCTGTTCCGAATCGGCCTCGGGCGCGGCTGCGCAGGTGGCAGGCACGTCCCGCGCGACAGCCTCGTCTCTCAGAAGCGTCCGGGCGGCAGCTGGCGGCGCCCTGACGGGACAAACCCGGACACCCGGAGAGGATGCTGTCCGTGCCGCGTCAACCCATGCAGGTTACTGTACGGAAGAAGAGTTCAGTTCGATTGGGGGAACGCCCTTTTGCCCTGCTGTCTCCCGGCATCCCGGTGGGGACCGGCAGGTCACCACCCTGTATGACGGCTCCGGCGAAACAGGTAAACGGCCGGATCTGACGTTCAGTGATGAGCAAATCGACGCTGCCCTGGCGTATATGAAAAATACCGCGCGCCGTTCTGCGGGTCGCTCGCCCGAGAAAATGGACCTGAAAACCGCTGCGGGCCAGGAATACCAGGGGGTCTTTACGGAATATCAGGGGATTACTGATGCTGCCGCTGAGCCCCAGCTCTCGCTCATTGCGGCCAGTAAACCCAATACCAGCACCCGGGATGTCCTGAGTGAAACCCTGCAGTCAGAAGCGGCCAGAAAATATTACGACGAGACCACAAGCAGCGAAGCCAGACGGACCGGCATGATGAGTGAACGGGAATTTGAGGCCTTTGAAGTGGGACGCCGCTATGCCAATACCGCCTATCTGACCGACCTGCAGGAAATGGACGGCGACAACCTGATTCGGGAGCTTATCCGCACCCAGAACCTGTCGAACTGGCTGGCGCTGGGGATGAAAAACCAGCTGATCAGGCTCTCCGTCATTGAGGGGCAGTCACTTGCGCTGCTCGCTGAGCAGAAATACCGGCCTCAGATGGCCGCGCTTGAAGAACGCATGAATGCAGGGGGTTCCCGTGGGAAATAAAAAAGCGCGTAAGACAGCCCAGATTGCCGTGAACGTTATCAACTTGCTGTTTCCGGTACGCGACATTGCACGTATCGTGATGACGGCACCGAAACCCCTCCTCATGACTCTCCGGCGTACCCGGGAAGTTTTTCATCAGCAGGCGAAAGAACAGGCTGACCTGAGCTGGGCGGAGGCCCTCGCGGCCTCGGGCTACACGGAGGCGGCGCTGGCCCGGCGTTATCGCCACAGTCAGTGGCTGTGGCGTGCCGTCATGTGGGGAAGCCTGCTGGTCAGCCTCGTGCTGTTGACGCTGGTCATTGGGTCCTGGACGACGCTGAGTGCGTTTGAGGTCCTGCGGTCCGTATCATTTCTTTTTGTACTCCTCTCGCTGACGTTGCTGAGCTTTGTCAAAGCGATGGAGGCCACGTTCCGGCGCTGGCAGCTGCTGAGCCGCCGCGTCAGTATCGCGGAAAAAGGGACATTCAGGGATTTTACGGCTGAGAACGCCTGGATACGCCAGACGATGGGATACTGAGGACGTAAAAAAACCCGACTGGTGAGATCGGGTTTTAATACATTCCGGCACTGAGTTGGTGGCTCTGACCAGAAGAAGTCACTTTTCAACTGACAAAATGATGATATTACCTGTGGGGTGTAAATGCAACCTGACATCATACAGACCTCTGATATAATCGGCCTGTTAGCTCTGCATAGTGTCTTTCCTGCCCTACCCCGTAAACATGCGGGTATGAACGAATTAAAGTCCTGGCTGAACAAACAGGTGGTGCTGCGTTCAGTGCTCTGGCAGGAAGAAGTCACTTTTCAACTGACATTGAGAGATCCGTTGTGACAGGCAGTGTATGAGTAAGCAACGGTGATTTCTTCCAGTTAATCTGGAGAAACGGATGGTTAACCTGTTAATCATCGTTCTTCGGGCCGTAATCGCGTGTGCAAACGCGCTGATTGCAGTCCTGGAACTGATCCGCGAACTCATCGACTTATAGTTCCGGAAACGTAATTAAGGCCGGGAACCCCCTTCCCGGCCTTTAATAAACACTCACTCCTGTACCTCTCTGTCGTCATCAACCACAACACCTTTCCGATTTACTTCCATCAACTCTACGCGTGGAAAACTCTATGACTCTTCTTAAAAGACTCTTCTGGGGTGGGCTCGCGCTTGCTCTGACGACGGCCGCCCGTGCTGACTCAGTGACTTATGGCACCATCGCTGATGCGGCAAAAAATAATGAAGACCTGTCCCGACAGGCGCTGATTGCCGTTTTTGGCCAGGTGGTTGCCGATCCGTTTCAGGCTTCGGAAATGACGGTCATGGGGGCACTGTTTGCCCTGATGAACGGTGTGCTGGCCTGTATCGCGCTGTTCTGGTTTTTGACTATCACGCTCAAGCACGTTACCACCAGTGGCGCTCAGGGCCAGGTATTTGGCTCCGGCAGGAGTTACATGTATCCGGTCATGACCCTGGCGGGCTTTATCAGCATTGTACCCACCGGCTCCGGCTGGTCCATTGCACAACTGACCATGCTCTGGGCCGCCTCCATTATGGGGATTGGTAGCGCCAATCTGTTGACGAACAAGGGTGCAGAGATGATAGGGAATGGTTATTCACTAATCACTCAACCTACTGCAGCCAGCACCCGTACTGCATCCCGTACCATCTTCGAGACGATGTTGTGCCGTAATGCCATCAATGCACGGCAGAGTGAAATGGAAAACTACTTTACTCAACAGATGATGGAGATCGAGCCTTCAAAGGACAATCGCGGCTACACCATTACGAACGGGAACTCCGTCTGCGGTACCGTAGGCGTGCCTGTCATGACCAGAAGCAGCAGCTGGAACAATAAATTCGACATAGCTTCTGGCATCGATGTGACGTCCATCCAGGATGCGCAGCTGCGGGCGATGGATACGATGGTACAAACACTGGATACGGCGGCAGGTAATTTTGTGAATGCCTATCTCAATGACCGTATCTCAGGAGAGGTTTCGCTCCCGGATGCGGAAACCGCCATCCAGAATGCTGCAGCGGCCTATGAAAACAGCATCAACCGGGCGATTAACAGTCTTAACGTTAATGAGAACAGCATGCAGAGCAAACTCATTAGTCAGTTAAAAAGCTACGGCTGGGTTGCACTGGGCTCCTGGTACCACACTTTTGCTACCGCAAATGAAAAAACGGCAGCCGTTGCACAGCAATCGCCTGTCACTACGGGATTCAACGGTAAAGGGGATTCAGGTCAGCTTGATACCTATAACGCGGTTATGGCGGCCTATACACAACAACTTCAGAATAGTTCCTACACGCCGACAATAGGGACGAAAGCAATCGGAGATGATTTAGCCGTTGTTGATTCTAAAGACCCAAATAACCTTTTGAAAGATTTATATCAGGGTTCGTTCGAAAGTTCAGCAAATTATATAGCTCTATCATTTAATGAAAATCAAGACAACAATCAAACCAATCCGCTACTACGAATGAAAAATGTAGGGGATTATACACTCGGAGGAGCTCAAGTAGCTTTTGCAAACTATATTGGCGCCAAAATAGGCGTCGCATGGGTAACCGGTACTCTGTTTGGTCGTGTGGTCAATACCGTGACAGGGGCGGGTGATGTCGCCAAAAATGCCTTAGAGGCTATACAGGCTCCTTTTTATTTTATTTTATTTATCTTAATTTCCATAGGATTTAGCCTCTCAATTTTTTTGCCTTTCATTCCATTTATATACTGGATAGCAGCTGTTACAAACTGGTTTGTCAGTGTACTTATCGGCTGCACTGCCGGACCTCTATGGGCAGCCACCCATATTGGTACAGAAGCTGATAAAGGCAGCCGTTCAGCATATGGTTATGTCTTCTTAATAGATATGATGATTAGGCCATCATTAATGGTATTTGGTTTCTTCTTTGCTTCTCTGGGAGTGGTTGCTGTAGGAACGATTTTAAATCTCCTCTTCGCAGCAGCCATTGCCAATGTACAAGTTGATTCAATTACCGGTTTAATTTCTTTTGTTGGGATTTTAATGATCTACGCAAGGATATGCACGACACTTGTAACAAGATTGTTTGGGTTGCAGGTCACAATGCCTGACTATGTAATTTCATTTCTGGGTGGGCGTGAAGCCGCGAACGTCATGGGTGGAATGGTCGAATCCGTTAAAGGTATGTTTGCTGGATTCGGAAGAGGAGCTGGAAACATTAGCAAAGCGAAACAAATAGAAAGCAAGCAATCAAATCCAGACTCAAAAACTGATGGCATAAGCTGACAGAGATCAATGAATAAAATGACGTCATTGATATATTAAAGAGATCATTGTAGATATTAATTGGAGTACCCATGATAAAAAGAAAGAGGGGTATATTGGAAGTTATACCAATGACTATATTTTATATGTGCAGAATATTTGGCTCTCCACTTATTATATTATGCGGTTTAATAGGGTTATGTGCTGCTGAAACGATACCGGGTCTAGTCTTAATTCTTTTAGGTCTATCACCACATATCCTTGCATATGCATTAGCAAGGTCCAGTAGAAAGCAAATCCGTAAAATCCTCAGCGCCATTAAAAGCTCTGAGTCTTTCCTGCCTGAGCCAAAGTACGAGTTCTGGGAGCCCCACTCTGAAGCTTACCTCGGCATCGATGCTAAGCGCGGAACCTTTGTGTATGTACGTTTGATTCGTCGCGGGCAGGTTGATCTTATTGGGTTTGATATGCACAACTGGGTCGGCATCGAGCTCGATGGACGGCTCCTGAACATCAAAACGAAGACCATTGAAGCACCCGTGCTGTCGATGGGAACCCGCGCTGGCGATGGTGACAGGATACTGTCGCTCATAAACACCATGTCCAACAGACAATACCGTTACGATTGCTATTACTTCCCGGGATATGTTGCTCACAATGCGAAACGCATCGCAGAAGAACATAAAGTCTTTATCCCTGTGTATAATTAGCAAATCGGTGCAGAATGATGAGAGACCATTTTCTATAAGCGGAGCTGAATAGTTCCGCTTAAGTGATTATGTCTTTATGTATAATTATAAGTGAATCAACTAACAATTTCGCATCCCCCCGTCAACAGATTAGGATTTATATACCCTTTGTAATATTCCATATGTACAAATTTATCGGCTCTCCCATTCTTTTTATTTCAGGAGGGATTATTATCCCCGCTTATTCAACCCGGTGCCACACCCTTACTAAAAGAGATTTTGAGAAACCACTCGCCAGGTGGGACGTATTTTTATCGCATGTATCCTCACCCGGCTTAACCGAAATAAAATCCGTCCATGCTCAATGTGGTGAAAAGCTCAGAATCTTTTCTGCTTGCCTCTATCAGTACGAATTCCGGGAGCCGCATGCTGAATACCCGCCCCGGGATTGATGCAAAACGCGGTATCTTTGTGTAAATCAGGTTATTGACGTTTATTGACAATTCCCGTCAAGCGATTCTGATACGGGCTAATTCCCGACGCACCTCTTTTTATGCTGCTTTACAAAACCGGTCGTTGAGGCCTCATTTAACCTGCCCTGTTATATTTTTAATCAGTTTCTGTTTGGCCTGAAGGAATGGCCTTCTTCATTTACCTCTCTGAAAGGAAAGACTGAATTGGATATCCCTCGTATATTTACTATCAGCGAAAGTGCTCACCGTATCCACAACCCGTTTACACTCGAAAAAATGCATGTCCTGGGTGAGGTGTTGAGAATGGAGCAGGGGACCCGCATTCTCGACCTCGGCAGCGGCTCAGGCGAGATGCTGTGTAACTGGGCACTGGAGTATGGCATCACCGGTACTGGCGTTGACCTGAGTCAGTTGTTCAGCGAACAGGCGCGCCAACGCGCAGACGAACTGGGTATCAGCGATCAGGTCACTTTCATCCATAACGACGCCGCAGGATTTGTCGCCGAAGAGAAATGCGATATTGCAGCCTGTGTCGGAGCGACCTGGATAGGTGGCGGAGTCAAAGGGACGATTGATTTGCTGCAAAAAAGCCTGAAACCAGGCGGACTTATTCTGATTGGTGAGCCCTTCTGGCGCCAGGTTCCTGCATCAGATGAAGTCGCCCAAAAATGCTTTGCCTCATCCATTGACGACTTCATGACGTTGCCGGCACTGGTAGCCTCTTTTGGTGAAAATGGTTATGACGTGGTGGAAATGGTTCTTGCCGACCAGGAAGGATGGGACCGGTACGAGGCAGCCAAATGGCTGACCCTTCGGCGCTGGCTGGATAACAACCCGGATGACGAAATGGCAAGCGAAATTCGCACCATGCTTGATACCGCGCCAGCCAACCACGTCACTTATACGCGGGAATATCTGGGCTGGGGTGTTTTCGTGCTCATGGCCCGATAAGTATTTCCCCTGATACTCTATCAATTAGCGGGACTGGATAGTCCCGCTTTGTTGATTATTTTTCTGTATATTATTCGGCCTGCATTTGTTAAATGAAGACTAAACAACCACTTTTTTAGTGTGGATATGGTGTTTTAATCCGTTAATCTGTTCTGGCTAACCAACGAACAGCTTTCCTGGAGGAAGCTGTCAGCTCAGACTGGAAATTCTTAGGCCACCCGTGGCCTTTTTTTCCATGACGACAGGTATCGTTATGTTAGATCCGTGGCACCTGATCTGCTCACAAATGCCTTACTTATTATTTTCATCGTTTAGCCGCCTGTGCAGGCGGCTCTTTTTCAGGGAGGAAGCATGCCTTTAAAGAAAATGAAACGTCATGCCATCCTCCACACCATCCACATTCCGGAACGTAAGCTGCGTCCCGTAAAATGGCTTGTCCTCATCTCGTCTCTGCTTTGTATGTTACAGCTGGCGATAGAACTCGTAGTCATATCCGAATAACGATAATAACCATGTAGCATGCCTTCCTTCCAGCCGGTCCTCAGGACCGGTTTTTTTTCGGATAAACCTCTCCGCCATCAGGTTTAAACCATACCTTCGCTATCCTGTCCGCCTTTCGCTAAAGGGTCTTTCCCCATGGAGTGAAATTATGCAAAGTCCTTCTGCACAGATTGCATCCCAGAATAACCGCAGCCTGATATGTATTTCCGTCGTGATGGCCGCTGTCCTGCTCTGGCTCTTTTTCGATTATCTGGTCTATGCGTCCTGTCTCCTGCTCTATCACCTCTGGCTTATCCCCTGGCGTATTGCCCCGTCTCTGTTGACAGAGGCACCGGTACATATCAACCTGCTAGCGCGAACCGGCAATGAATCCAGAATGGTCAGTTTGTCTGAATGGCTTGAGGTGATGGAGCATTCTGCGGGTATTATTTTCTGGTACGTCCTTCCCTTTATCATCACCGGCTTTGTCCTGGGTGTACGTCATCCGGCAATGAGCCACCATTCCCGTCGGGTTATCGACATTCACAACCTGGCCCGGTTGATGGTCGCGTACTCGCCGGCCATCGCCCCGGTGCTGTGTTACGGCGATAAAAAAGAGTTGCTGCTGAACGATACCACCCCGGCGCAGGCACCGGCCCTGTCTCCGGAAGCATTTGTCCGTCAGCATCACCTGATACGCCATGAAAGCCTGGAGCGCGGGGCCGCTGAGCGTGTCTTCCGGGAACAGCTGGGTCGTCCGCTCAATTCACTGCACGACCTGAAAAAGCACGAGCGGGTACTCTTCGCGCTCTTTGGCCTGCAGGTATTCTGCCAGGACAGGAAAGCGGCCGTGCAGCTGCGCGACGACCTCAACCGCTCGTGCCTCATCGGCAACAGAGGGTATCCCGTTCAGCGCCTCGCAGACAGGGCCTTCAGCCGCGTCAGCAGGGCACCAGGCGTACAGGAGTGGCTTTCCACCCATCGCTATGTCCGGACTGCACTGACAGGCCTGTACGGACGCGATCTGCATATTCCTCCGTCCACGTTCCGCTGGCTGAAAGGTCTCGACCGTACGCTCTGGTATGCCCTGCATACCGCCGACACCACCGCGGTATTTGTCGAAGGAGCCGGAGTGGTGGCTGTTGCGCGTGCAGAAATCACTGCCCGTAAACTCGGATATCCGCGACCGGAGCCGTCCTTTGATGCCCTCCTCAGTACGCTCACCCGCGAACTGGAAACCTTTGGCGAATTACCTTCTTCTTCACCGGTCAGCGCCCGCCCGGTTGCTGACGACTGATTTCCCCCGGAGATATTCATGGATCACACATATAAAGCCCTGCGCCTCAGCCGGGACGAACTGGCTGTGCTGAAAATAACGGATAAAGCGCCACCGGAGATTATCTGCACCCTGCCCGCCACGGGCAGAAAACCGGCCCCGCTTATCATCAGTATCTTCGCCTTTATACTGGCCCTGTGTGCCCTGACGCTTTCCGTCTCGCAGGAGCTGAGATCACCTGCGCAGGTCCGGACTCCTGCGCCAAAAGCCATGACAGTCACACAAACGGCTGCGCAGCCCGTACTCCGCCTGCCTGAACCCGCGTCTGCCGCCGTTCCTGCAGCCCGCACCGCCACACCCGTCCCGGTACCTGTTCAGCCTGATGTGATGGCCGCCAATATTCGCCGGGCAGCAGAACGGCAGATGTTTACCGTAACGCTGTCATCCGGCCATGCCCGGACGCTGTATGTGTTCGCCGACCCGCAGTGTGCGATATGCCGCCGGCTGGACCCCGTACTCCGCCAGGTGGCTGAAACGGTCAATGTCGAAATATTCCCGGTATCCGTGTACAAAGGCGCGTCATCGCTGGCACTGGCCACAACGGCACTGTGTGCCGGTGACGCATCCCGGGCTGAGCGCTGGCGTTCGGTGCTTACACCGTCCATCACCCCGCCTGAAAATGACGGCGACTGCGATCTGGCCCGCCGTGCGGTGGCCGTGAATGACCAGGCATTCCGGGTGTACGGTTTTGAAGGCACCCCCTGGATTGTGGATGAACGTGGACAGGCGGTCCCGCAGTCGGTAGTCAGGGACCCGGCACAGCTGGCCGCCTGGCTGGCGAATATCACGCCGGAGGACGCACATGAATAAACCTGCTGTCGATACCCGGCGGGTGAACCGGGAGGTCTGGCAGGACGGGCTTTCCGGCCTGCTGTTCACGCCCGAAATTTTCCTGCTGGTTATCGTTATCACGACGTGTATCGGCTGGTTTTTTCCTGCCACCTGGCTGCTGTCCGGTCCCTTTCTGGTGCTCTGTGTTCCGATTGTGCTGGGCAATCCCTGGCGAATGCCCATGCGAATGCCCGCCACCCTGAACCACCCGGATCCCTCTACGGATATCGCTGTCCGCTACCGGTTTGTGTCCTGGCTGCCGTTTGGGGGCATACGCATCAGACGCAGCCCGGGTGCCGGCATTCTGTATCTGGGGTTTCAGCGGCTGAAAGACGCGGGCCGGGAGCTCTGGCTCTCCATGGACGATCTGACCCGTCACACTCTTTTTCTCGGCACCACCGGCGCGGGTAAAACAGAATTTCTGCTCGGCGTCTGCCTGAATGCCCTGTGCTGGGGAAAAGGATTTTCCTTTACGGATGGCAAGGCCCAGAACGACGTGGCATTCGCCATCGGTTCACTGGCCAGACGTTTTGGCCGCGAGGATGACGTCCGCTACCTGAACTTCATTACCGGCGGCCGCAGCCGGGCCCAGGCGCTGCTCGATAACGACCGGCGTCGCCCCCAGACCAACACCATCAACAATTTCGCCATCGCGCAGGAAACCTTCATTATCCAGCTGATGCAGTCCATGCTGCCTCAGGTGGGCGGCAGTGACGGCGGCTGGCAGGAAAAAGCAAAAGCGATGATACAGGCTATGGTGATGGCCCTGTGCTATCTCTGCCGTCGCGAGCAGCGCATCATGTCCCAGCGGATCCTGGTGGAATATCTGCCTCTGAAAAAGGTGGCGCAGCTGTACTGTCAGGCGGTTGATGAGCACTGGCACGATGATGCCCGACTGCCGCTGGAGAACTACCTGAATCTGCTGGCCGGGTTCGATATCAGCCAGGTCCGCCGGCCGTCGGAATGGGCCCCAGAGGCCCTGCAGCAGCACGGGTATCTTATCCAGCAGTTCACACGAATGCTGACCCTGTTCAATGACACCTACGGACACGTCTTTGCTGAGGGGGCCGGCGACGTCGAGCTCCGGGACTGCCTCCACAATGACCGCATTGTGGTGGTCCTGATCCCGGCGCTGGAGCTGGAATCAGAAGAAGCGGCCACGCTGGGCCGTCTCTACTATGCCCAGATGGCCATGATCCTGAGCCAGGATCTCGGCGAGAAAATAGAAGGTCGCGCCAGCGACATACTGGTTATCCGTAAATTTAAGGACCGTTTTCCCTTCCTCATCATCGGGGATGAAATCGGGGCCACCTACACGGATAAAATCGGCGAACTGGCCACGCAGATACGTTCCCTGGGGTACGGGTTGTTCCTTGCCGGTCAGGATCTGCAGCGTCTGATCGTGGCTGCCGGCAAGAAAACCGGTACCCTGCTGGCCAACATGGGCACCCGTATTGCCGGCACGACCGTTGATCCGGAAGAAACACTGCAGGTTTTCAGCAAAGCGGGCGGCCGGGAGTTTCGGGCAGAAATGGCTGCTGTCGAACGCCGGGAGGGGGTTATCGATACCGACTGGGGTGAAAGCGACCAGTTGCAGCTTCGCGAGCATGACCGGATTGATTTATCGGAGCTGCAGGCGCTCAGGCCTGGAGAAATTGTCACTCTGTTTAAGGGCGAGCCTGTACGCGGTGCTGCACTCTATATAGCGGATCACGATAAGCTGACCCGCGAATCGCTGCACATTAACCGGTTTATCGAAGTGCCCGCCCCCACCCCGTCAGAAATGTGGGAAATGCTGCCGCACAGTGCCCGTAAATGCTGGCCAGCCCCGTCAATAGTCAGTCATCTGCGACGCATTCTGAGCGGGTACCGCAATACTGCGTTTGTTCGTTTCGCCCCGGAGCATATGACAATAACCGACGATGTGCTCTGCAGTCTGGCCGATGAGGAAGACAGGATGGCGTACATTCTTGACACGCCCCGGACACAACGCGGGGCACGACTGTATCAGGCGGCCCTGAATGCCCTGCGGGACAAAAGCGGCACCCGGGGACGCTATCGCGCAGAATCCACACAACTCAGACAACACACGCTTCCGGCCGACGTCCTGCGTCTTTTGGTCAGTGATTAAGGAGAGATTATGCGACATCTGGTGTTATGTCTTACCCTGCTGTTTTCCCCGTTCGTTACAGCGACCAGTATCGAGGTGGGTTTTTCCCCGTCAGGGACAGCGCTGGCGCTTGTGCTGCGGGTTATTGATGACGCACAGGAAACGCTGGACGTGGAAGCGTATTCCTTCACATCGAAGGACGTGGCCACCGCCCTCACCCGGGCAGCAGCCCGGGGAGTGAAGGTCCGGGTTGTGGCAGATGCGAAGTCACACGGCAGCAAATATTCCGCGCTGACGTTCCTGGCGAATCATCAGGTTTCGGTACGCCTGAATGACCGCTATGCCATCATGCATAACAAAGTCATGATTGCCGACCACCGTCATGTCAAAACCGGTAGCTTTAATTACTCTGCAGCAGCAAATAAAAGCAATGCCGAAAATGTGCTGGTTATTCGCGACCAGCCTGCACTGGCCAGAGCGTATCTGAAAGAGTTCGAGCGCCTGTGGGCTGAAGGAAAACGGCTTGAGCCCACATACTGAAGCCAGGCTGCTCAGTATCCTGATTTTGGGTACCTGAAAGGGAAATCAGTTTGATGCTTTGTGAGCAGTTGTCGAACCCATAATCAGGCAGCCCTTTTACGTGCCGTAAGAAACGAAGCCTGATGCAAATGACAGATCGTATGCGTTTGTAAGGGGGCGCCTGGTATGAGAACCTTACAGGCGTATCAGAAAAACCTCCTGCTGTGCCGGAGGATATTTATTAAAAGTTAAATGTTCATTTATAGCTCAATGCCAAAAGCATTATCCATGCGGTTAAACTTATATAGAAACTCAACCGGGTATACAACTTGCGGATTATTGTAACGATTTGACTCGGCCTGCCAGATGTTTTTGAGCTCCTCTGCAGGTAAGCAGTCAGATGACCATAAAGATTTACACCGCAGTAGAAAGGTGAAAACACGCGGGTCCTTTTAAGGTAAAACTCAATGGCTTACAATAATGCTACGTTCTAAGCAGAGGAAAAGTAGTATGTTGTTCTGGAAAAAGATGGTGAAAAGAATCGACGTTTTTGCTGCGTTGCTCGCACCACGCTACTTCCGGGTGTAAACCTGACGAGCCCGATAAGTACAGCGCTATCGGGCTCAGATACCAGCTCAGCGTTGGTATGATCTTTTTCGGCGTAACCTGCATATATGTAATATTACCAACAATAGCCGCAGCAAGGTAAACCGGTAGACCAGAGGAGATTGCCAGTGGAGTAAGGTCAGAAACATAGGGCCTCCAGTTCTGTATCTCTCAGACCAAAGCTAGCGAAACGTTGGCAGTAAACCAAAAACATCCAACACCACCGTCAGGTAGACAATTCCCCCACAGACGATAATCAAATTGAGTACGACGTTACTGCATGGCGCAGTATATCTGGCCGAGGCGAAACGTCGACGCGCTGCCTTAACCAGGAACGGCGGCAGGATCACACTCCAGATAGTAAACGCCAGTCCAGCGTAGCCAATCGCATGAACAAAGCCATTCGGGAAAAAGGCACATACAGCGGCCGGTGGAAAGTAAGTCACTAGCGCGGTTTTCAGGCGCCCAGTGCCGTCATCCGGGAAGTGGAACAAATCGGCAATATAATCAAACAGGCCAAGCGTTGCTGCCAGTAGAGAGCTGGCCACGGCGAAGTTACCGAAAAAGGTGAGGATAAGATCCATATAACGGCTGGTAAACAGGCCGCTGATCGCCTCGACAAAAACATCAATATTGCCTCCTTTAGCAATGATCGGCGGAAATTCCGCGCGACTGATATTGCCCATGGTCACCGCCAGCCAGAAGACATATAGCAGGACGGCGAACAGTGTTCCGATAATGATTGAACGTGTAATATAATGAATGCCGCCCGTTCCATACAGCTTAACCAGGCTGGGTACATTGCCGTGGAAACCAAATGATATTATGCAAAATGGCAATGTCATCAGGATATACGGCGCATACTGCGCATTGGGTAATGCAAACGCCACGCTGTCAACCAGTTTCGCCACTTCTATGTGCCCAACCAACCCAGAAAATGTGGCAAAAAAGGCAACAAACTTACCAATTATCAGAATAGTGGTGATCCGACCGACTAACAGTGAGCTATACCACGCGATCGCTCCGACGAGCATACTGACAATAATCACTGAAATACTGGCAGACAAACGAAAACCGCTATATTTAAACACCGTTTGAGCCATCACTGCGGAGGATCCAGAAATATAGGCATAGGTCAAAATATACAGAACAAAACCAAAAGCGATACCGACAACTAAATTCCATTTTCGACCCAGCAAATCCTGGGTAAAAGTATTAAAACTGGTACCTGCGCCGTAGTGAAGATTGACCTCAACCAGCATCAACCCGGTTAATAGCATCATAATGGCCACAGCAAGAAGAATAACAGAAGCACCGGGAAACCATACTCCAGCCATGGCAATGGGTAGAGAGAACATCCCGCCACCAACCACGGTAGCAATAACGAGCATCGTACCGCTGGTTAGACCGGGAGTACTACTCTGTCGTTCAATGGCATTAATATCCATAATAAATGTTCCTGTTGACTAATAGTTATAGTTACGGCTGTCATGTATACATCTTAGGATAATAAAAATATTGAAGTCAGGTAATTATTTTTGTTTGTGATATGATTACATGGAATAAATAAAATCCTGCTCCAGAGAAAAAGGCAAAAAAGCCCCATCCATTGATGGGGCCAGTCAGACTGTTTAGATATAATCAAAACGAGCAGTAAAGAAGCGAAGCTGCTTAGGTTCATAAATAAACTTAAGCCCACGAATATCTTCTTTATGCTGGTAGAGTTTAATAATGCCGTCCGCCACTATATCCATATGAGCATAAGTATAGACACGGCGCGGGATCGTTAGACGTACCGTTTCCAGTTTCGGACGGTGGTGATCGCCCGTCTCTTTGTTTCGACCTGCTGAAATAATGCCGCGCTCCATGCTACGAACGCCAGTTTCCATGTAGATACTTGCCGCGAGACTCTGCGCCGGGAACTGGTCCTGCGTCAGATGTTCGCAGAAACGTCGGGCATCCAGGAATACAGCATGTCCGCCAATCGGTTCGACAATCGGTACGCCAGCCGCTTTCAATTTATCGCCCAGGTAGCGAACCTGCTTCACGCGATGCTCAATGTACTCAAACTGCATCGCTTCACGCAAGCCGATCGCCATAGCTTCCATATCACGCCCAGCCAGTCCGCCGTAAGACGGCATCCCTTCATACACCACTACCAGCTCTTTTGCCGCAGAGAACATCTCATCATCGTTCATGCACAGGAACCCGCCGATGTTGACCAGGCAATCTTTTTTGCCGCTCATGGTGCAACCGTCAGCATAGCTGAACATCTCATGAACGATATCTTTGATACTCTTGTTTTCGAACCCTTTCTCCTGCTCTTTAATGAAGTAGGCGTTTTCAACGCAGCGGGTCGCATCATAGAAAACCTTAATGCCGTGTGCGTGAGTTAGTTCACGTACTGCACGCATATTGGCCATCGAAACGGGTTGTCCCCCAGCCAGGTTCACGGTGACGGCCAGACAAATATAGGCAATATTTTCAGCGCCCTTTTCGTCGATCAACTTTTGTAATTTTTTAAGGTCGATATCACCTTTAAAAGCGATATTTAAACCTGCATCGTGGGCTTCATCACGAACGATATCCACAAAGGTCGCGCCATTCTTTTCCTGATGATAACGCGTCGTTGTAAAGTACATATTACCAGCAACATATTGCCCCGGTTTAATAGCCAGCTGAGACAACAGATTTTCTGCACCACGTCCCTGGTGAGTAGGAACAATATGCTTAAAGCCAAATAGTTCCTGAACGGTTCTTTCCAGATGATAAAAATTTTCGCTGCCAGCATAAGCTTCGTCACCGATCATCATTCCGGCCCACTGCTTATCGCTCATCGCGTTGGTGCCGCTATCTGTCAGCAGATCAATGTAAATATCTTTGGAATTTAACAGGAAAGTATTGTAACCCGCCTCCTGCATTTTCTGAATGCGCTCATCACGTGAAATCATCGATACAGTTTCAACGCTTTTAATACGGAAGGGTTCTGCCGGATAATTCATTGCATTTCTCCAGTTAACAGTGTTCGTGTTACTATTAATATGAGGTAAAGCATTCCCGTTTCATCTTTCAAAGCTGATGAAATATAATTTACCGCCTCCTGGTGTCTGTGGCGGATATAATTTAAGGGCACTATGCAAGAATTTATTGATAAAGAAAATACTCAGGGGCGCGATTCAAGGACGGTCATAATTCAAAAGTTGTAAATTGGAGTGACACATATCACACAGTCTCTTTTTAACCATTGATATTCAATGAGTTATTTTCGTCACTTTTATTTAGAGTGTGAAGTTCACCACAATTGATGTGCCACAACTCTGAAAACTATACTTTCCAGCCTATGGAACTCGCGTATTGGTAAATGAGTACACATACATTTTGTGCGAGAAAGATCACTCCAGGTGATTATTTTTGTGACTTAAATCACTCAAAATGTAAACATAAGTGTACACTTAACCGCCGTTTCATGGATTGTGATTTGCTTCTGTGAATTTCATTGCAAATTCTGGTCTAGTTTTGGAAATAGCATTTATTGTCAGCAAAGTGTAAAAATGGGTAACAGTGGTATCGTCTGCCGATACCTGACAACGCAGAAGCGTGTGTGAACTGCAGATTAGTACATCATCGGCAGATATTCGCGAGATGAAGGGGGGCGAGTTATTAGGTTAATCATAAGGTCGCGGTACGCCTGGATGACCGCTATGCCATCATGCATAACAAAGTCATGATTGCCGACAACCGTCATGTCAAAACCGGCAGCTTTAATTACTCTGCAGCAGCCAATAAAAGCAATGCCGAAAATGTGCTGGTTATTCGCGACCAGCCTGCACTGGCCAGAGCGTATCTGAAGGAGTTCGAACGCCTCTGGGTTGAAGGAAAGCGGCTTGAGCCCACATACTGAAGCCAGGCTGATCGGAGTCTTGATTTTGGGTTCCTGCCAGGAGGACTACGCACAAAGTCAGGTATATTCATCTGTAGTCAACATACCTTAAGGGGAAATTACCCATGGAAAACTATACGCTACATCGTGGCAGACTTATCGACCATATCCAGCTCGTGGTAAACAACTTTGACGCAAGCAAAGCGTTCTACACTGCTGTGCTGGCGGAACTTAAGATCCCCCTGGTTATCACAGATGACGAGTATATCTGGGCTGACGAACTGGTCATTTCGTCGGTAAAAAGTTCGGGGTCTGTAGGTGTACCTACAGGACGGCACCATCTGGCCTTTCAGGCAACAGACCGTGAATCGGTGGATGCGTTTTACCGCGCAGCACTAAATCATGGCGGGCGTGATAACGGCGCACCTGCCGAACGAACCTACCATCCCGGATACTATGCCGCCTTTGTTCTGGATCCGGACGGTAACAACATTGAAGCGGTTTACCATGGTGAGGGCGATCGCAGTGCCCGTTCTGTAGAAATCAGCTTCACTCTCTGAACGGTTTGATCAACGTCGGGTAGTGACGACAGCGACGGTATTCTGAAGTCCTGAGAAGAGGCGGTTTCCGGCCTGGTGGGGTTTATTGATTCATGGCAAAAGGTCGACAAAGAAGAATCGCGCAAGCGGGCTTACGCAGTCTGACAACAATTCCTACCTGGGCACATAAACAGACGACTAAGCCGTATCTTCTTTGCTGAAGGCAGACAGCCTCTCATAAACGATTTTACTTTGTATCGCCATTTCTGAACTCTGCATACTGTTCAACAGCCCGCTATAAGCGGGCTTTTTTTTACCTGAAACGTGTTACAGGCGAAAAACCTGTCGCACAAACGCAGAAACGTCACGCATTCAGTTACTGAAACGTCATCATCATTGAGTCAAAATCTATAGTCCATTTGTAGTGTCTTAAAAAATGGTGACTGAGAAAACCATCCAGAATCATACCGGATTCAGTGAAATAGAGATCTTCCGGTAACACGCCAAAAAGACCGGTTAACTCCTTCTGATGTAAAGCGCCGACGGAAACACTGTCGATGGGAAGCCGGGTTACAGCAAAACCGCCTCCGCCAAGCCCACCTTTGTTGTCATCTGGCGCATAGTGTTCTCCGTCCTGCAGTTTCACCCCGGCATAATTGAGTGCTTCCTTCTGCAACAGAATTGAAGCTTCCGGGTCGTCAAGACCTGAATCGAGGAAGAAAGTCATGCCCTCCTTACCGTTAACTGCACCTTTGACTATCATGAAATGCGTTCCGTCGAGAATAAAGGGTATATGCGTGCCATCATGTTCGGTCCCCCCACGCTGACTGACTTTAGTTCTGGGCATCAGCACCAGCTGTCGCTCTGGATAATCCATCGTGGTGAGAAACTGGTGAAACACGCCAGTGGATAAAATACCGTCGATATCAATTCTTTTACCCGTTTTTTCATCGGTGAAAGCCCATGACTCCGGGAAATCGGCAATATCAACAGGAACATCATGTAATGTAACGTCTCCAAGACCCAACGTCTGTAACCTGGAATAATGGGTTTCCGCTGTCTTTCCGCCGGCATATGTCCCCGTTAAACTTGCCTGCGATTTAAGTCCCAGAGTCTTCGCCATTTCAGATTTGATAACAAACAAATCGGCCCCGGTATCAATGAAGACATTGACGGGTTGTCCGTTCACACTGACAGAGACCACTGGCAGATTATTCATCGAAATGAACGGAAGGACGGCCTTATCCGATTTCCAGTCCGGTTTGTAAGGCTGGGCACTGCCGAATGAATTCATTAAAGTCAACAGGGCCATGTCGTTCTTACTGAGAGATTTCAGTTGCTCATCATCGAACAATTCTCTCGCCTTCGAATACTGACCAGTCTGATAATAGATATAGAGCAGCCTGATGCGACTTTTCAGATCTCTGGTCCCCTTCTGGAAAAGTGCCTCTGCCTGGGCGTAATCTCCCTGTAAATAACAAATCATGCCCTGCGTATAAAGTGCATCATTCGCATATTGAGGATCGCTTAATAAAGGTTTGAGATGTTTCTCGACCTTATCTAAATTGCCTGCCATCATTTCATCCTGCGCAACATCCCAGCGCAGGGCATTATTGGAGGGTTCCCCGGAAAGACGTCTCTCCTTAGAAGCGATAATATTTAAATAATCTCCGCGATCCAGCCTTTCATCGGGGCTTTTCATCGCGGTGCTTGCAGTCAGTTCCGTACTGTCACCCTTATCAGCAGCAACGGTGATAAACGGAATGAAAGAGAAAAAAAATGAAAACACCAATATCCTTTTAAACATGGTTGATACTCCCTTCGGAAGAATTTAGCCACACTATACGTGAGGACAAGAGAAGCTTGTAAAGCGTAATCAGAAACAGAAGGTGCATGGAATCTCAATATATGTATTCCCAAGTTCATCAGTGATGACCGATACCCACCCCGGAATAAACATCATCGCCCCCTGTAATCCAGTATCTCCGTTCCATCAAAAGGCGATATAACATGGTAATATCCGTCGTTATAGCGACGATAATAAGTATCATCGACAATATACACATCCCCCTCTCCTGACTTCATTTTTCTGGCTCCTCCTGGTAACATGTAAATGCGTTTACCTCCAAGCGGTTCTGATACAGAATAATAAACAGGAGAACGATCGCCGGGCTTCCGTTTGACAGCTGTCGGTCTGTGAGAAGACTTGTCTTTGTCGTACTTATGTTCCGGTCGGGAGGAGCCTTTACGCTCTTTTTGAATATCAGAATGGTGATTAACTTTTCCCGAATGCTCCTCTCGTGGTGCTGCCATGCCGACGCTGTTGAGGGAGAAAATAACAAACAATAAACTCAGTACTTTTATTTTCATAAATATTTATCCTTTACGTATTTCGCCACAAGGAGCATGACTCATGGCGACACCGCCGCAAACAGCGGTGTTTTCAGGAAGAAATAAGAGCTATACCTGGGTTAATATAACCTGTTTATCTCACTCCTCTTCTTTCAGTGGAATATAACTAAAGAGATCGCCGGGCTGACAATCGAGATATTTGCACAATGCATCCAGGGTTGAAAATCTAAAACCTTTAATTTTACCCTGTTTTATCAACGAAAGATTCTGCTCTGTGATGCCAATAGCATCAGCAAGCTCCTTTGACTTCACTTTCCTTGCGGCGAGTAATACATCCAGTTTTACAATGATTGCCATAAAAGTTCCCGCCTCACAGGAAGAGTTTATTTTCTTCGTACAGAATACTTGCCTTTTCCAGTATTTTTGCAACTGCCATCACGCACAGAGAAATAAAAATCCAGACAACATGATGTAATTCAAATCCGAATACTATTTCACGTTCGCCTGCAGGGTTAGCCAGAGACAACCAGTAACTGAGAACAGGACTGGCGAGCAGATCCATCACTGTCCAGATACCCAGTGAGGCTCCGACTCTGCTCATATGCTGTGCCGAACGGGCAGAAAAATAGTTGCGGCGAGCATAAGCTTTAAACAAAGAGCGTAGTTGATACAGGCTGTAACAGAGTGGGGCCATAACCAGCAGGCTTATCACGCCGACTCCTGCGGACTGCCACCATGGCAACGCCTGCAGACTGACATTGAGAGCAGAAAGCCTCTGGTCATCAAGCGACAGGCTTATCCCGTACAAATCATCCGAAAAGGATATTGTGGGGAAAAACAGAACAAGCGAATTTAACAGGACAACAGCAATCAGCAGCATCATGGTGAATGAGACCATTCTTTGGCTGAGTTGCGCCAGTGCATCAGTGGACATAAAACCTCAGTAAGTCTGCATTAGGGTATAGTTCAAAGAATACACAAAATTAAAATAAAACGATAATTTTTTATCGTTTTATTTTAATGAAAATCAAAAAAAATGAAAATTATTGTTATATTTCAGTTACTTATAAAGCACAATTTTTGCGCATTTATCCCTTCCTCCGTTCAGGAATCTCCCGATGACGTTTTCAGTCAACAGAGTACACCGCTGAAATACATGGGAAGCTTATCTTGAACGAGCCAGTCAGTTTCCCGTGATAATGGATCTCTCACTGCTAATGCTTACCTTCCGGGCACGTACCCACTTGTGTGGGATACTCGTGAAAGATGGTGACAGAGACGTCAGGAAAACTTTGTCTGAGGAATCAGCAGGAACTCGATATTGACCTTCCCGTTTTTCAGGCTGAAAGAGTCGTTTTTTACACCTGAACCATCTTTACGAAAGCTACTCTATGTTTAAGAGAGGCCGGTTTTCAGTGCAATGTAAAACTAAATAACTATAAAGGAGTTTCAAAATAGTTATAAATAATTACATCAGTATTAATTCGTGAATTACTGGAGCACCTGCTCCAGTATTATCCATTCTCACTCCATGATCATGATGAGTACTGTTAAGACTGAATACAATGGATTTTGTTTAAAAAATAACGACTAATGAATAAGCAGTATAGTTTCGTGCTGCATTCCTTTATTTCCATGCAATCTCTTTTTAAATACACGCGATATAATTTCAATTCAAAAAGTAACACTGGCAATAATTCGAAAATTGCAGGCCTTTCTGTGCGATTTACAGCAAAAAAAACGACATGAATTATATTTAATATAAACAAAACTTAAACAACCCCCTCATTTTATGTGAGTATATCTCTTCCCCCTTCCCTTCTCTCCCCTTTTAAATCTGAAATTATCTTAATTTAGATAATTTTGTAATTCTTTAATTTCATAAAGTTACAAATCGACATCATCAAAACCATCGTTTTCAACGATCAATCAGTAGCAAACCAATAAACACAAACGATCAATTCAGTTTTATTGATCATTGGTATCGATCCCAATATACTGCGCCACATATTTTTCGGCGTCATACAAATAAATTTCTCCCGATGTATTTGGGTAATATGTTGTTGTGAAGTAATCAGAAATAAAATTCTGATTGTATTTGGCGTGCTAATTATTTCCGAGTCGTATTTATGGGCTCAGGCCCTTTATTGTCGTTATTATTAATAAATGGAGTTTATTCTATGAATATTAAACGCGTATTTCTTTGCGCTATGGTTTCCTCTGCTCTGGTTTCTGGTCCTGCATTTGCCGCGGAGACCGGTACCATCAGTTTCAGCGGTCTGATTACCGGGAGCACTTGTAATGTTGATGTCGGTGGTCCTGGTGCTGATGCGACCGTTGTCTTACCAACCGTCAGCGCTGATACCTTAGATGCGCCAACGAAAACCAATGGTAAAACCCGTTTCACACTTAACCTCAGTGGTTGTACGGGGGCGTTAACGCAGGCAAAAGCTTATTTCGAGGGCGGTAACACGGTAGATAACATTACCGGGCGTTTGAAAAATACCGATTCTACTGGCGCTACTAACGTTTCCCTGCAACTGCGTGACGGCCAGGACAACAGTGTCATCAATGCGGGCGATGCGGCACAGGCCGGCACTTCCGCCATTGGTTACGCTGATATTTCTTCCGGCAGCGCTTCCCTGCCTTATTACGTTGAATACTACGCGGAAGATGCTGTGAATGCCGGAGCTGTGGCATCCCAGGTTACCTATAGCCTCATCTACAAGTAATGATTTATCCGGGAAGGGCTGTTTTCCTTCCCGGCTTTATCTGGAGACAGAATATGGACGTCAGAATCCCTTATTCCGTGCAGGTCGCTGCTCTTTGCCTGGTCACCGGTGGATTTTCTCTTCAGGTGCAGGCGGGCGTTATCATTAACGGTACCCGGGTTATCTATCCTGGTGATGATAGTGAAATTACCGTCCAGGTAACAAATAATGGTAAACGTCCTGTTCTGGTTCAGAGCTGGCTGGATACCGGCGACAGCCAGGCCACCCCGGACACCATCACAACGCCTTTCGTACTGACGCCGCCTATTAACCGACTCGATGCCGGTAAAGCTCAGTCGTTGCGAGTTACCGCCATCAGCACTGCATCACTTCCAAAGGACAGGGAATCTCTTTTCTGGCTGAATGTTCTGGAAATTCCCGGCCGACCCGGAACTGATTTTAAAGCTGAGAATTACCTCCAGTTAGCAGTCCGTTCACGTATCAAATTTTTCTGGCGTCCCGCCTCCCTGCGTGAGGGCGTGACGAGCGCGCCAAAGTCACTTGACTGGTCTGCTTCATCACAGGGACTGAAGGTCACTAATCCCACCCCTTACTATATTTCCCTGGCAACCGTCACCATTGCCGGGAAAACCACTGAGGTGGACATGGTCGATCCATTCAACAGTCGCATCTTTACTGATATCCGTTCGGAACGCGGCAACACAATCAAGGCTGAATGGATTGATGATTATGGCGCCATCCGTTCTCAGAGTTTTACCGTTAAGTAGCCCATTTGTTGTCTGTCCTGGAGAAGTCATCTATGCAGGGAATTGCACTGCCTGGCAAAGCGGCACTTTTGTCCGTTTCCGTTTTATATGCTCTTGCGTTTAACGCCGCGGCGGAAGAATCCGCTGAAATAAATTTTGATGCCTCCTTTCTTCGCCTGGGTAACGGCCAGGTCCCCGATTTGACGCGTTTCTCCCGCGGGGCCAGCCTGTCACCCGGTATTCACCGGGTCAGGGTGTTTTTTAACGAACAGCCGGTGGTGAATCAGGACGTCCTTTATGTCACAGAGGGTCAGCGTAGCGTTCCCTGTCTGTCGACGGATTTGCTCAGACAGCTCCCGTTGCGACACGAGAAATTGCCGGCCAGCGCATATGCTGTTGATGCCGGAACTTGCATCAGCCTGGCAACACTCATTCCCGACGCCACGGTAACAACCGACAGTAACGCACAGACGCTGAATATCCTGGTTCCCCAGGTCTGGGAAGATCGCAGTGCCAGAGATACCGTACCAGCCGCACTCTGGGACAGTGGTATTCCGGCCGCGCTGCTGGGCTACAGCCTCAATGCCTACAGCAGTGAAAACAGCGGTTACCATCATGATAGCCTTTATGCCAGCCTTAATGGCGGTATCAACATTGGCAGTTGGTATCTACGCCATAACGGCAACTGGAGCAGGGATAACCATACCGGCAGCCGCTATCAGACGCAGAACACATATCTACAGAGGGATATTCCACCGCTCAAAGGCCGCATTTCTGTTGGACAGATTAACACCTCCGGACAGTTGTTTGACACACAACCCTTTTCAGGGCTGAAAATCGAAAGCGATGAGCGCATGGAGCCCCTCTCCCGCCGTGGCTATGCTCCGGAAATCCGCGGTATCGCCCGGACCAGCGCCCGGGTGACAGTCCGGCAGAACGACAGCCTGATTTACGAAACCACCGTCAGTCCCGGAACATTTATCATTGATGACCTCTATCCTACCGGTTATGGCGGTGACCTGGATGTGACGGTGTATGAGGCAGACGGTAGCGAGCAGCATTTTCAGGTACCGTTTGCCTCCGTCACGCAGTTGCTGCGGCCGGGACAGTCGCGCTATGAACTCTCTGTCGGAGAGCTGAACAATCGTTCCCTGCACAGTGACCCGACACTGTGGCAGGGAACCTGGCAGCAGGGGCTAAACAACTGGCTGACGGTGTATGGCGGCATCCAGGGCAGCGACCATTATCGTGCAGGTCAGGGAGGTGTGGGCATTGCAACGCGTTTCGGAGCGGTGAGTGCGGATATCACTCAGGCACGGACCTCGCTTGGCAATACCGGGCGGGGAGACGTCACTCGCCAAGGGAAGAGCTACCGTCTCAGCTACAACAAGAACATCACGGAAACGGCGAGTAACGTGGCACTGGCAGCTTACCGTTTCTCCACTCGGGGATACATGGACTACCTGACGGCCATGCAGACGCGGGAAACCGTTGCGCAGGATGTCTCCGCAGACAGTATTCGTCGCAGTAAAAGCCGCTATACGCTAACAGCGTCCCAGGGATTACCGGGCGGCTGGGGCCAGATTTACCTGAGTTCATCGGTACAGAACTACTGGAATGCTGGCGGTATCGATAAACAGTATCAGTTTGGTTACAGCAATAATTTTAACCGGGTGAGCTACGGGATAAATGCCGGACGCAGCTGGAGCGCGTACGGACGCTCACAGGATACACTATCACTAAATCTGAGCTTTCCTCTGGGAAATACCCGACATGCGCCGACCGGACGACTCAGCTATGACCATACCCGGCACGCTGGACACAGCCTGCGCACCGGTATCAATGGTTCTGCTGGGGAGGATAACCGCTTCAGCTACGGCCTTTCGGGTACGGCGACAAGTCAGGGTGTCGGCAACAGTGCGACGGCAAATACCCAGTACCGGGCGGATTTTGCGTCACTGAATGCGGCGCTGGGCAGCGGACGACATTATCGCAGCGTTTCCGGAGGGATGAGCGGGACCGTTATCGGTCACAGTGGTGGTCTGACATTGAGCCCGTACCAGGGGGATACTTTTGCCTTGGTGGAAGCGAAAGGTGCTGAAGGGGCTGGTGTTAATGGCTACAGCGCGATACAGATTGACAACCGTGGCTATGCGGCAGTGCCATACATGAGCCCGTACCAGTTGAACGATATTCGTCTCGATCCGAAAGGAACGGCCTCCGGGGTGGAACTGGAGAATACCTCGCAGAAAGTGGCTCCACATGAAGGTGCTGTGGTGAAAATCAGCTACCAGACGAGGCGGGGTTATCCGGTGCTGATCAAGATAATGGATGCAACCTCTCCGCTTATCTTTGGTACGGAGGTCTATGACGCTGCAGGTCAGGCTGTAGGTTACGTGGGTCAGGGGAGACAAATTTATGCACGTGTAGATCAGATAAGCGGCGTGCTGAACGTCAGTGTTGGCAGCAGACTGTGCCAGTTACCTTATGCTCTGGCGCATGCTGACTCCGGGAAACTTGAGAGCGTCAGTCTCCGTTGCGAATATTTATAAGGAAATGGGTAATATTATGTTGAGAATATTTAAACAATACAGTTTCCTGATTAGTGCACTGTCGGGTGTGGTGTTATTTTTTTCTGGTAATTCAGAGACGCTGGCGGCATGTGTTATTTACGGCGCTCCGCCACCAGCGACGCAAACATATACCCTGCCATTTAATAGCATTTCTCCTAACGTACATAACGATAATGTATTGTTGAGTGTGACAAAATATATGAAATTGGCAGAGGTAAGATGCGCTACGAATACCACGTACTGGGTCCATAAGATAGAGAACTCCTTAGGGACAACAGGAGTTTTTGTCGGTGATTCTCCTGTCTACAAAACGAACATTGAAGGGCTGGGCGTTTACATCACTAACATAAAATCCAATGGGATAGGTATTTCCTCTACAACTCAAAACAGTTATGTAGTACCTGTGATTAGCATGAGGTTAATAAAGTTAACTAACTCAACCGTGAGCGGTTCTTTAGATGCTTCAACATTGCCCACTATTAGTTTTTATGCGACAGAATCCAGTAGCGGTGCATTTAACAGTAGCGCAGTACAGATAACAAAACTGTCTGTTAATGGGATTATAAACTATGTTGTTCCCAGCTGTAACGCAGAAGATAAAGATATCTGGTTAGGTGAACATAATTCGTCAGTCTTTACCGGTAATTCGACAACTCCATGGGTAGATGCCAGTATTGTCATGACTTGTGACAGGGCATTCAGTAATGCCTATAGCGGAGTTCAAGAAAGCTATGCTACGGGTATTGTTACAACGTCTACACGCCCTGACCACTTTTATTCAGTCTCGCTGGAATCGATTAATGGATTCATTGATAGCGCGCGCGGAATTATGGAAATTGATAGTGGCGGAGCCACTGGTGTAGGCATCCAGATTTCCCGGACTCAGTCAGAACAGTCCTGGTCAGCCCTTAACTGGATTGATGAACATAAATCCACAACCAATACATTTAAAATTCCTCTCTACGCCCGTTTAGTTCAGACAGGCAGCACAGTTACTTCGGGTCAGACGAACAGTAAACTTCTTTATACCGTTCAGTATAAGTAATAAACCGTAGGCTACAGGGAAAAGCAATGCAGACTGATAGAAGACTAAGTCCTTTGATACTGACAGGGCTTGAATTCACTGAAAAAAAATTAAAAGAGAATCCATCAGGAGGTAAATCTTTCATTTATTTACCTGCCATCAGACTTCAGACTGAATGTTATTGTCACTTAACGCGGTTATTTAACGTTATAGGTGTTTCTTCACAAGCAGAAAACATGTTTTTAAAAAAACACCTGAATCTGAGCGACCCCATTAACACCATCATTAAAAAACTATTATATTTTAGAGAAACACATCCATATCATGATAGTAAGTGCGAGTTTTGTTGGTTTATTTCAAAGATAAAACCCGAGGAGCGTCAATTATTTTATACATTAAGCATATCGAACAATTACCGTATCGCGGCCGGACAACTTGGTATCAGTGAAAAATTTATTCGAAGAAAGGTATATTCATTTACCTCCAGAATGAATATATCTAATCGTCGTCTTTTTCATTGGTGGATTTCTTGCTTGACAAGGGGGTGAGTCGCCACGAATTTAACAGACACCTCGGAGTCATTTTTAATGATTTGAAGAGAAGTATCCGTGAACGATAAGCGTTATCCCGAAGAATTTAAAATATAATCTATCAAGCAGGTTATTAATCGCGGCCATTCTGTTTCCAGCGTTGCAATACGTCTCGATATCAACATCCACAGCCTTTACGTCAGGATAAATAAGTAAGGTCCGGAATCATCTTCTAATAAAGAACAGTCAGATGCTCAGACCGATATCCGCCGACTCCAGAAGAAGATGAAGCGGGTTACTGACTAACGGGACATATTAAAAAAGCCACTGCGAACTTCACAAAGCTGTGGGTAATGGATGTTAATCACTATGGTTTTTACATCTGGCTTCAGCAGCCGTACTCTCAGCGCCACCAGGTAGACCGACATCAGGACCCACGAAGACTGGCCGTAACCTGGCCAGCCTGCATACCGGTTAAACTTTCTCTACAGGGAACTGTATTTCAGTCATCCACTCCGCAGAATCTTTTTTGTTCCAGATGCCGTCGATGTAGCTTTCCCTTGGGGAATTTGTTAACACGTAACCATTATCTTCGACCCATTGCATAAGATAGATGTAAGCATTTCTTAATGAATCATACGGTCCCTTGTGTATGACAGTTACAGCGGTAATAGCGGGGATGACCTGGAAAATAATATCCCCTTCATTTTTACCAAAATCATCAACAGCTTCACAGAATTCCACATCCATGTTTTTCTCTTTGTACTCTTTATCATGATAAAGAGTGAAGCAATAAGCCGGGGTCGCTAACGTTAAATCTGGATTTGCCTTCATAACCTCTTGTCCTATAGGCGGAATTGCCTTGATATACGAGGAAAAATCAGGAACAATGAAACGTCTGGAGTAAACAATACATTCCGGAATCTCCTTCAAAACAGCTTGATATAACATAATCCTTTCCTTTTTTTTATGTTGCAGATAGTGGTTAATTCGGGAGAGCATATCGTCCATGTCTCGAATTTGCTTCTGTATTTCAAGTCGTCGCTGTTCAATTATGTGCCAAGAATTTTCATCCTGAGTCAGCGTAACTATTTCAGTTATTGTAAATCCAAGCTGACGTAAACTCGCAATCTGATGAAATTTCATTAACTGGTCAGAAGTATAAAAACGATAACCATTCTCAGGGTTAATATAGGCAGGAACAAGCAAACCGATTTCATTATAGTAATGAAGCGTTTTTATCGTCACACGACAGATCTTTGAAAACAGCCCAATTTGATACATACAACCCTCTCCCTGAATGTGTATGTGGACCTTACAGTCTTACCTTACAGGAGAGTCAACAACAAACTTACGCATCTGACGTTGAACCCTCATGACCACTATTACCCTGTACTATGCCAATTCTTCAGACTCTACGATGCAGAAAGTGCATTACAGGGAGCTATCTGACAGCAATGCCGGCCCGGATGCATAAAACAGAAGACTAATCAGTACCTTTTTGGACAACCTCAGCTCCGCTGTCTGTTTGTGGAACCGATGTATCGTCACCTGGGGCGGGAAATGACAATGTTGAAAAATCAATGCCTGTTGGCCCGGTATCGTTACATCAGCAGCACTCCAGGAAACACTGGAACCATTGTGCTGTGCTGCTGGCTATCAGGCTGAACCGTTATGCCAGTTTGAGATGGAACTGACATTATAATATATCGTCATGCAGCGTTCCGGATACATGGAAAATAAAAAGGGAACCGGCAGAATAAGGAGGTGGCGATCATCAGTGATACTGAATCTTTGATGATATACTTCGTCTATAATACATCTGCCTTAGCAGAGATTATTTCATAAACTTGATAACCACAAAGCTAATGATAATAATTCGCCACCTGACTTTACCTATTGACTTGACATTAAAATCTGTACCTCAGAAGATTCCCGTCCCAACAATACCACTTAGAAGTAACAGATTCCCATCAATACTAAACTGTTTTTGTGGCTTTACTGAAAACTTTATACCCCCAGGGTTGAAGTGCAACAGTAGTCATATTTTCAATATTAACCTCTTGTTTGGTGAACCAGTCTATATATAAGCCAGTATATTCGTCCTTCTCTAATTGTAAAGACAAATTTTCATCACTAAAATTAATCATCGTAATTACAGCGTCTTCATCTTTCTCTCTGATGAAAGCTATAACCTTATCTTCATGATTGTGGTTAATCCTAACCATCTCACCACCATACTGAGCATTCCATAAGGCACGATTAATATGTTTAAGATGAAACAAAGTTTTATAAAGATCAGCTATATTGTGTTCTTGCCATATAATTTCATCCTTATCAAAAAAGGACAGAGAGCGATCCAATCCGGCCTCCTGGCCTCCGTATATTAATGGCATACCTTTCACCATCACAGTCATAACGATAGCAGCTTTCAACCCTGGACCAAAATTAGCAAACTGATTTCCTTCCCATGCATTTTTATCATGATTCTCAATAAATGACATACTTATTCCATCTGCAGGAAAAGCTTTGGTTTGATGTGCCATCCATTCTAAAAGAGGTAACAGATTTCCGGTGTTAATTGCTTGCAGCATTTTATCCCAAAGAGTCCATGAATAGACCATATCGAAAGATTTTTGCAAAAGGTCTCTGGATTCCCACTCTGCCAGCATGAAAACCGGTTTTATTTCATCAAGTTCCCGGCGGGTATTTTCCCAAAAGTCGAGAGGAACAAAACCAGCCACATCACACCTGTAGCCATCGATATCACACTCTTTTACCCAGTATTTTAACGCTGTCGTCATATACTCACGTAACTCAGCATTATTATAATCAAATTCAATAATATCATCCCAGTCATACCACGGTGTGGGTATAAACCGTCCCTTGCGATCTTTTGAATACCATTCGGGATGTTTGATAGTTAGATAATTATCACGAGATGAATGGTTTGCCACCCAATCAAGAATAACATACATTCCCTTTTCATGAATTTTTTTAACTAATACTTTTAAATCATTGAGTGTACCGAACTCATGATTAACATCAAAGTAATCACGAACAGAATAACCGCTTCCCAGTGTTCCTTTACGAGCCTCAGTACCGATAGGGTGAATTGGCATAAGCCAGAGAATATCAACCCCAAGGTCCTTAATCCTGTCCAGATGTTTTTCAAAGGATTTAAAATTTCCTTCTTTAGTAAACTGTCGGATATTTACTTGATAAATCGTGGCATTTTTCGACCATTCAGGATGAGTTAATTTAACATATCTATGAGGTTCATATACAGATAAATCATTCTTCATAACATCCTCGCTTCTATAAATTAACAATTATAAGATTAACAAGATAATATCCTGTAGACCACTTAAAGAAATCCTCCTTCCTTAAATTCGCCAGGTAGGAGATTGATTTTATGCCCTATCATATTATTGTGATCCCCATTACGTTTCATGACTTAATTAACGTGATATGGCACACAAAAAGATTGATATATTAGATATTCGTCACGAAATACTTAGAGGGGGATGAGAAAGCCGGGGGATATAATCACCTGAGGTTTAATACAATATGTTACAAGTTTAACTTAATATGGATGACATTATGATAAAAAAAATCATATTCATGGCAACATGTATTATCACCTATTCTACAGCCCCATATGCAGCAATGCAGGAAGGAAAATTGCTTATCTGGGGTGGAACACCAGGCCATGGTCGGCAGGCTCTGGAGAGCATAGGCAAACATTTTCAAGAAGATACTGGCATTTCTGTCACAGTAGAGCAACCCAAGAACATGGAGGAACGATTCCCTTTAGTAGCAAGCAATGGTGGTGGTCCTGATATTGTTATTTATGCACATGATCGATTTGGTGGATATGCAAAATCAGGCTTGCTATATGAGGTAAATCCTTCAACTCAATTCAAAGAGAAAATAATTCCATTCGCCTGGGATGCAGTGAAGTATAATGGGAAGTATGTAGGTTACCCCATGAGTATTGAAGCTCTTACGCTAATATGGAATAAAGATTTAATTAAATCACCACCGACTAAATGGGAAGACATCCCTGCGATTGACGCTCAACTCAAAAAACAAGGGAAAAAAGCTATCACATGGAATATTTCAGAGCCCTATTTCTCCTGGCCATTGATCTCTTCTGCTGGCGGATATGTGTTTAAAAAGACTGACACCGGTTATGATACAAATCAGATAGGTATAAATAACCATGGTGCTATTGAAGGTCTTGAATTTATAGCTAACCTGGTTAAAGATGGTATTATTAGTCCAGATGTTGATTATCCACTTGCTGAAGCTAGCTTTAACAAAGGTGAAACAGCAATGATTATCAATGGTCCCTGGTCCTGGGATAACATTGGTGCCAGCGGCATTAACTACGGAGTAACGCTTCTCCCAACATTTAAAGGACAAAATGCAAAACCGTTTGTTGGAGTCATAAGTATAGGTATCAATGCAGCAAGTCCTAATAAGGAATTAGCGATTGAATTTATTGAAAACTATCTCATGACGGATGACGGACTTGCTACTATGAACAAAGCAAGTCCATTAGGCGCAGTTACACTGAAGAGCTATCAGGAAAAACTGGAAGAAGACCCGCGTATTTTGTCACTTATGTTAAGCGCCAAAAATGGAGATATCATGCCAAATATACCCGAAATGAGTGCATTCTGGTATGCAGAGAAAGCCGCAATCACAAACTCTATTAATAAAAAACAATCACCTGAAGATGCACTTAATGCAGCTAAAAGTAGATTAATGAGTGCACTTGATTAACTGAACTCATTGATATCCAAACTGACACCTAACAGGGGATTTTACTTTCCAGGTCAGGCTCCGCGCAGACTTCACCATACTCTATGACCAGGCCGGAATTATGATGCTCTCTGACGAACAGCACTGGCTCAAAGCTGGCATCGAATTTAACGATGGA
>PPYF01612113.1_pt1 | contig 50851 bp, 58 predicted proteins | sample 1559871 | NCBI WGS metagenome assembly PPYF01 (sample SAMN08240021, study PRJNA423297) | Human gut metagenome, whole genome shotgun sequencing project.
ATATATTTCACTTTCATTTTTAAAAATAGAAATAACTTCTAATGATTTAATAATCCCATCTTCATCAGGAATTGGTATCATTTCACATTTCTTTTTTTTAATTATTTTTTCTATTTTTTCCTGTTCATTTAAAACATATCCACAATTAATTAATGTATTAAACAAGTTAATATATACTATATCCATATAAATAATATATATTTTATTCTTGAATTCATCATTAATATAGTTTATCAAATCAATCATCATGTTAGTTTGAATATGAATAACTTCTGATTTCATAGGTTGAAGTAAACTCTTCTTTGCCTTCTGATATGTAAAATATGATATTATTGTAGCTGAAAAAGTTAGAATAATAGTAAAAATATCTTTTATCCACGAGATATTTTCCTTTATATATATAATAATATTCTTTATAATGTCCATCTTGTTATCCTCCCCCATTCATAATTCTACAATAAATTATAAATTCCTTCAAAAAACACCTAAAATTTATTATACTAGGCACTTTTCTATTTATAGGAGGTAAAACTATGGACAGCCTTTAACACGTTCATAATGTAACATAAATTCCTCTTCAATAATTTAACCTATAATTATATTCTATTTAATAAAGCAAAAAGAATCTAGCCTAAACTAGATTCTTTAAGACACATCATCCTTTGTAATCCCTTCCAAAGGAATATTAATTTTTAGTGGCGGAAAGTAAGAGATTCGAACTCTTGTTAGACTTTAAGCCTACTAGCAGATTAGCAATCTGTCCTCTTAACCAACTTGAGTAACTTTCCATAAAACAGGAACTTAATCCTGCAATGTAAGGGAAATAAGTTTTTTAAATAGGAACTTTTTAAATTAGCAATTGTGATTAAAAATTTATAAAAGGGGAAGGTAAAGGAGTTGCACCTTTATTAATACTTTTCCTTCCACGATGCAAGGCTTTTACACCTTGCTTTCCGCCCAGTTCATAGTTAAATTTTAATTCACATATCAAGGAGGTGTGCTCATGGCATCGTAACCAAGCACAACGAATATTTGTCATATCCACATTCACATAATATCATATAAAAACGGGGGTATGTAGGGTATTAAACGGGTATAAATAGGGGGTATATTTATATAATAAACCTTTCTTGAACTCCTGGATTATAGAAAACAAAATCTGCAATTTGCTTTATAACCTTAGGTCTTAATTCCTTCCTGCAATAATCCTTATTATATTTTAAATGTCTAGCAACTGTCCCCCAACTAACTTTAGGTTGATTTATATATCTTAATCTAATTAAATCCTTCTCCTCTTTTGTTCTAAGAGTTTGTATAGCTAAATCTATTCTTCTCTTTAATCTAACCTTATAATCTAAATCGCTCTTAAGATAGAGTAGATTTTTCTCTTTTCTCATTACTTCATCTTCAACCATACTGCTAAACTTATTTGTTGGACCGCTCTTTTCATTATAACCTATAGCTCCACAACCAGTATAAGATTCTTTAATATCTTCAATTTCTGCTTTTATTAATTTGATTTCAATATCTAATTTATTATAATTCTTAAGTAAGTTCTCTGTTTCTTTAAATAATTCTTTATTCATATAATCCTCCTTAAACATATTAATTTAACACCTCTCTGTATCTTTCTTATAAACGCCGTAGAACTTTTTATCTATTAAAACAATATACCTATCCTCTTTCTCCATAAAAACCTCATGAATGCTATTTTTAGTTAATAGAGGATGAAGCCTTGTCCAATCCTCAATTAACTTTATTTTAGGTTTATCAAAGAAACTTATTTGTTTATTTATCATATATATCACTTCTCTTAATCTCTGAATTTAAATAAAAATACCGCATATTCATTTTGAATAATACGGTATTTTAATAATATATTTGATTTATTTTTTTATTTAAGTAATTAATTAACAAACTGTTATCTATAATAATTTTATTTGATTTTTAATTTTTTCTTCAACATTTTTCTTTTTTAATAAATCGTCTGCTTGTTTTAAATTTTGAAAAGACCTTTGCAGCTTAAGCCTATGCTTTGGTTCCCCAAATTTTTGTTGTATTTCCTCAAGACTTAATTTATGATCTTTATTAATTTCATACATATTATTTAAAAGTATTTGATACTGATACATTGAAAATAGCAATTCCTGATAACTAAAAACAAAGTCTCCTAATGCATCAGATGCATTATCAGGAAATAAAAATTTGATCTTAGTTCCAACTTCCTTTAATTTCTCCAATTTAATTAAAAACTCTTTATGACCTGGGTTTTTTAGTGGATTATCTATTGCAGTAGTGATTTCTTCCAAATAAGTGTTATTTGTCAACCATATAAAGTATGACTTTAAAGCAAAAATTGGTTCATCTTTTTCTTCATCGAAATCCTTATCGAAATCCTTACAGTTATTTCTATATAACTGTATCAATCCCATAGCAATTAGATAGTTTTCCATACGCTTATCAAATAAATGTTGTTTGTTGCTCAATTTCATTTGATGGTGGGTTTGTATTAGTGCATAACTAGCAACAATAATAGTTATTACTGAAAGTAAAAAATTCCAGTCTATTTTCATTATAGATTAACTCCTTCCTAATAAATTTGAAATTATCATATAGTTTATTGAATAATAAACTTACATAATAATAAAATTATACTAATTGTTGCTTGGCATGTATATGCCCTCAATACCGCATTATTAAATTTAAAAAGAACATTTTCTATTTATCTAAATTCAAATTCAACTCTCTCAAGTTCTTCCGTATATTCTTTTTTAATTCTAAGATCTATAATCTGGCTATCATCCTTATAAGCTACTCCATTTAAACTATCTAATATAACCTTCCCTATATTGTCCGCATCTGGTTTCTTTGTTGGCTTTTCTAATCCATCCCTTATGACTTGTACACGTTTTTTAGTATAAGACTTAGGTATTTTATAGTAAGCAATTATCAAAGCCTTTATAGCTCCTTCTAGGTATCTTCCATCTTGTTTCTTATAACACTCTCTTACTAACTTTTCATACTCAATTGTATCTTTAGGAGTAAAGGCATGGCCTCTACAAACTCTCGGCCTAGCCTTTCCTCTTATCTTTCCTGTAACTACTACCACCTATATCCTCCAAATCTAACATTCCATTTCTTTCTTCCACTTATTTCTCTAACTTTTAAATAAGCATCTACTTCTCTATTTCTTTCTATTTTTCTTTTAGCTAAATCTCTGTAGGTCTTTAATGCTAGCTCATGTACTGAATAAACTTCTAGTAAATTAACTTTCACTTAAATCACCTCTATTTTTTTATGAGTTTGAATTTCTAGTGTTGGAACATACTTCTCAATAGCTCCTCTAGAAAAATCATTCTCTGGTTTAATTTTTATAACTTCATTTTCTTCAACAATATCTGCATTGTTAAAGAAAGTTCTATAACATACATCTGTTAAGTAATTAGCTAATAATTTATGACTAGGAGAAGGATAGGAACGAGGTGAGGTTGATTTTACTACTTCTTCTCCTTCTTTCTCATTTTTCTCATTCTTCTCATTCTTTTCATTATTGTTTGTGTATACCTCATGGTTTTTTTGTGGTATAGCATATGGTTCTTCTATGGTTTCTTTGTGGTATACGCTATGGTTTTTTTGTGGTTTTTTTATGGTTTTTTCACCCTCTGAAAAATCTTGATAATCGTTGTAATTACTAACTTTCAAGGTGGTACCCTTTTTCGATTTTTTAAGTTCAATCATTTGTTCACTTTCAAGTAACTTTAAGAACTTTCTTACTGTTGTTTTTGATACACCCCATCTTTCGGCTAATTTTAACTCTGATGTGTGATGTTCCCCTCTCTCAACTTCCATTAATTCATTCCCTAGCAAAAATTTATTTTCCTTATGGTTAGCTAGAAGAAGAATGTCTAGCCACCATTTTAACTTTTGTGGATCTTGCCATATCCAATGTTCTTGAATATTTCTATAAAGCTTTATCCATCCTTCTGCCATAACTAACCCCTCCTATCTTATAATGATGCTCCTTCAAATATATCTTGTTGCCCTTCAAGCACTTCATTGTTACTATCAACTGTATAATCAGCTTCAATAACACCTTCATTCTCATTGTTTTCTTGAATACCTTCAATGTTAGCTTGTACATTTTCTATATCATCCATTAGACCTTTATTAATTAAGTTTTCATCTGCTGTATATGCTTTTTGCATTTCTATACTTAAAATTCCCCATTTAGATAGTAGGTTTCTTAGAACTGTTTTCTTGGCCATCGCATCAAAGTTGCTTTTCCAAACAGAATTTTTTGAATTAACTGTCTTTGAAAATTTATTAGCATGATTATTAACTTCTTCTTTGGTCCAGAATACTGTCTTTTCAAATCCATTTATTAATTTAAAATATCCTGCATATCCAATTACTGCATCGCTCTCACGTTTGCTAAAGTCAACCTCAATTTCTTCTGTTAATGGATTCCATGAAACTAATTCGCCTTCTCTTATTTCAACTACATTTATAGACTTATATTGACCTGTTCTTAATGCTAATTGAATATACCCTTTATAACCCATTTGAAATTGAGCTCTATTACCATATGGGACTACCCATGCATACCCTAAATTCTTATCCACTGGTAAATCCATTGTTGCTGCTACCATACAACTTGCTATTACACTCATTCCTTCACATTTTTGTAAGTTAGTATCTGAATTAACTAAGTTAACTATTGAACTCATATATTGAGGTGCCTTTTCATTTAATACCTCTTCAAACCTTTTCTTTATAGTTGGACTATCCATTAATCCTTTAACTGTATTTCCAACTGATAAACTATTACCAGTTCCCTTCTTTGCTAATTGATTTTTTAAACTTGATGCTGTTGCCATATTATTTTTCCTCCTTAATTATTAATCTTCTGCTTATACTTTCTTTTAAATATTTTTCATAATCATCTTTAAGTAATTCTTTAATTTTTGAACTATCTAAATTTTTTCTTACTGATTGTTTTAAACTAATGCTATATCCAGGAACATTAGCATACTCTGCATATCCTATGTTTTGCTTTAATTGGTTCTCTATCTCTTTAATTTCTTGCTCTACATTATCTTTATATTCTTTGAGTTCTTTTCTTTTATTAAGTAACTCCTTCCATGATGAATCTAGTTTTATAACTTCACCTTCATTAACTTTTTTATATCTCTCATTAACCCATTTTTCAGCAGCACTTGAACCATCTAATGCAGGTGGTGTTTTGTCTTTGACCATTTTCCAAAAATCTTTTTCAGCTTCAATAATGTATTCTATAAGTTCATCATCACGCTCAACTTCTTTCCAAATAAACTTTTGTCCACCAATCAAAACTGCTATATATCCTTTAGTTGCTCCTGTAACCGCTAAGTAGTGTTGAACTTGTACTAAGTAACTAGCAGGTACTTCTTCCTCTTCCCATTCCTTAGCTAAATACTGATTAGCTGTTTTACATTCTAAAATTGAATTTTCTCCTACAATTCTTCTATCTATGTTAGCAACCATAAATGGATAATCTTTATTTTGAAAGTGCCTTCTATCTCTTCTTACTTTCTTACCAGTCCTCTTTTCAAATTCTTTAGCAACTACTTCTTCAAATTGATCTCCCCAATAGGCTGATTCTGATTGCTCTCCTACTTCTAAAATAGGTTCTGTTTTTTCTAAATAAACTTCAAAAGCTGTTTTATATTTATTTAATCCTAGGATAGCTCCTATATCGGAGCCACCTATTCCTTTCTGTCTTTCTCTAAGCCATTCTAATCTCTCTTCCATTAGAATCCCTCCTCTGCTACTGACTTGCATTCATCATTACATTCACAGCACATTTTTATATCCCCTATATCGTAATAATCATCTCCAACATATATACACTCACCACACCAACTACACTCAAAAGCTACTTTTGGCTCTTCTTCATCATTTCCGTATTCATAATAACAATCTGGTATATTAATCATAACTTGCCTCCTTAAATTTATTATGTTAAACTTTCCTTGAAATTTATTTTTTATGAGTACATTGGTTACTTTGGTCGGTGCCAATGCACTCTCTTTTTATTTCTTCCTCTATTAAATTACTTAAAGGCTTGTCTACTTTTAAATCGCTAAACCTTTCTTGTACTCTATCAGCTATGTTCTTTGATACTTTTACTAAGTCCATAACCAACACCAAACCTTATAAGATAAATAGTAAAAGAAACACCATATAATAACTAAACCTATTACAGTTACTAAACATCCTATATTTACTTTCTTCATATAATCCTCCTAAACAAACTTTCTGTTATGTTAAGAACCTCTAAAAACTTTTTCTTTGATATAGGTTTCTTAAATCTAAGATTATTAAATTTTAAATCCTGCTCTACAGCTAATAAGATATTTTCAAACTCTTCTTTACTATGTCTAGCCTTTAAACTCTGTATATCTTTAAAGTTCACAATCTCACCCCTAACATACATTTATTGAAAAGATAAAACTTAAAGTACATCCAACAAATAACATTAAATACTTAAAACTTTTTTTAGGCTCTTTCTCATTTATAGATTTATCTAAAAAATAAACACTTAAAAATAAAGTTGTTGCTGTTGTTATTATTCCAAAGACTATTTTTCCTCCTGGCGTGAACATATCAACCCTCCTTTCCAAGACTTATTACTGGAGCTAAATTACTTAGTACATTACTTAAGATATCTTTTAACTTTTGGTTCTCTTCTTTTACTTCATCTAACTCCATTTCCATACGTCTACGTTCTAATGGACTAAACCTTTCTAATTTAGTTCCTTCTAGCTCCAAAATAGTTTGTAAATTAAATCTTATTGCAGGAATCCCTTCTACAGTAGGGATAATTCCTGCTTTTCTATACTCCTCAATAGACTTAACACTCATTTGCCAACGTTCTGCTAAGTCTTTTTGTGTTAATAGTTGTGCCATTTCTTGCCCTCCTTCGATTTACTTATCCTTAGGTTTTAATTAAAGCTTGTCTTATTCATTCCCTTAGTATCAGAGGGATTCGCTGTTTACTGATACTTGTCCTATATATTTCCAACCTTTATAATTTAAGTATCGGCTCTGCCAAGTCGAAATAAATTATGAAAAGTGGTGATTTTATGAAATTAAACCCTGATTGCGTTAGAGATATATTAATTACAACCGAAGAAAATACTAGTTTTGGTTGTCCAATGAGCTATGATTCTAACTCTAAATATGAATTATTAGAATCATATTCACCTCAAGAAATTGTTTATCATATAAATCAATGTGAATTATCTGGTTTCTTGACTAAGGTTACTTGGTTTTTAGGTGGTGGTTGTATTATTTATGACCTTTCACCTGCCGGTCATGAATTTTTAGCTAATATACGCTCAAATACAAACTGGAAAAAAACTAAAGAAATTTCTAAATCAATAGGCTCAACATCATTAAATGTTTTATCTCAGATTGCAGCTAATGTAATATCTGAACTAATTAAAAAACAGTTTTAGAATTATTTATTATGATTCTTAAATCTAATGTAGAGATTTCAGTTTCAACACTTTTTGAAAGAGTGTACTTACATACCCCTTTCAATTGAAAATCATCTAATTTTATTACATCTTCACCAATAATACTTAATTTATGAAGATGTTCTGACTGCTCTTGAATTGGTACTTCTTGAGCAGTTCTTTCTTTTAAATTCAAACCACATATAGGACAATAATTTTCGTTTCTTTTTAACTCTTTATTTTCACATCTTGGACACTTTAATTTATTCATTTAAATCTCTCCTTCCATTTTCTTGACCTTAACAATATGGTCTTATCATTTTCCTGACCTCAGCCAAAAGTTCTAAATATTTAATTTACTTTGATTGTTAAGCATATCTATTTTTTCTTGTAAATAAAATGGAGCTTTATAACTTTCTGCAATCTCTTTAGCTTTACTTAAATGTTTTCTCTTTATAGCTTTGTAAGTATTGACATTAAATTGATCCTTTACAAACTTCCATACATTCTTATAAACTTTATTTGAAATTGATTTATCTTTATATGCAGGACTACCATACCCACCTAAAGCATTTGTTCCTACTCTTTTTACTACTTTTTGAAGTTCCTCTGGTTCCGCACCTATTAAAGGTAAATCTTCTTGAAATTCTTTAAGTTCATTTTTAACCTCTTGAACCTCTCCTTTAACTTCTTTAAAGGCTTGTACTTGTGCTTCGAATAAATCTATTGCACTTGTTGGTTTTCTTTGTTCCTTTAATGCTTGTTCCATTTTATTAAAAGCTTCAATATATTTTAATTTCCATTGAAGAGCTTTAGTTCCATTGAAACCCATTGCTAATAATGTAAATCCATCTCTAGTCATTAAGTACTCTTTATACCACTGTTTATTTTGTGGATGTTGGTATTGACTTTCTATAAACAGGTCTGCCGATTTTTCGGCTACCCCTTTTTTAATTTCTTCTATTGAGTCCAGCACATGTTTATGCTGTTTTTCAAAATCTTTGGCTATAAGTCTACTGCTTACAACAACTTGTCCATTTTGATTAGAAAGTTTCACACCTTCTATTTCTTTGTTTTCAAAAATCATTAAGTTATTCATTTATTTCCTCCTCAACTTATATTTCGTTGCATATTTGGGATATTGTTTACAAAAAAAATTTCAAATATATCATTTGGATTTTTTATATTAAAAATAGATATAATATTTATAGCCTCTTTAATGGTAAATTGACTTCTCCCATTTAACTTAGCATTTAAACTCTGAGTAGTTATATGTAATTCTTTTGCTAACTTACTCTGAGAATAAGCATTTTCTTTCATAATCCCTTTTAATTTGCTATAAATCATTTTCTCACCTCCGTTGCATATTTAGGATGATTAAATCATAACACTTCTGAAAAATGTAGTCAACCCATTTATGCAACTTTTCTTTAAGTTTTTTCAAAAAAACGTTGCATTTATGAAAAAATATTTTATAATTAAACTATGAGGTGATTAAATGAAAAATTTACTTGATGACTCAAACATGCAAATGATAATGAATAGAATACAAAGTAGAAGATTAGAACTAAAGCTTTCATATCAAGATTTAGCTTCAAAAACTAATATGAGTAAATCTACTCTACAAAGATATGAGACAGGATCAATAAAAAATATGCCTGTAGATAAATTAGGAGTTATAGCTGCTGCTTTAGACGTAAGTCCTATATGGCTTTTAGGCTTAGATGAAGTTGACGAAAATTCAAACAACTTATCTAAAGATGAAGAAATACATATAGAAGACTTAAGAAAACTTAATGACTTAGGAAAAGATAAAGTTTTTTCATATACTAAAGATTTATTAGAAATGCCTAAGTATTCTTTAGATACTGAATTTGCTGCTACTCTAATAGAAAATCAAAAAACTCCTTATTTAGTAGCTTGTCATGATGACAATTTAACTGATGAAGAAAAAGCTTTAATGAATGAAAAAATAAATGAAGCTTTAAAAAATCTCAAATAAGTTAGGTGGGTTTATATGACTAAATACGAAAGATTAATGTATGAAGCCGAATGTCATGGTGCTAAGGTCATTGAAATTGATCTTGGCACAGATAAACCTTGCGGAAAATGCGTTGATAATATAATAGTTATTAATAGTAATATAAATACCAAAGAAAAAACATGTATTTTAGCCGAAGAACTTGGACACTATATTAAAAATTTAGGTGATATTACTAATCAAACTGAAATATGTAATAAAAAACAAGAATTAGTTGCCAGGCGCTGGGGGTTTGATAAAGCTGTTGGTTTAGTTGGATTAATTAACGCTTTTGAAAATAATTGTAGAACTGCTTTTGAAATAGCTGATTTTTTAGGTGTAACTAAAGAATACTTTGATGAAGCAATTGATTATTACAGAGCTAAATATGGCGTTATGTATAAAATTGATAATTACATAATATACTTTATTCCATCATTAGGAATATGTAAAATGTTTTAACCAGTTGATTTTCAACTGTTTATTTTATAGATTTTATAGAACATATATTCGCATTCAAAAATTTTATTTTAATTTTAAAGAGGTGTTAGATATGGAGTATAACGTAACTTATAGGCAAAAAGATAAAGGATGGCAATTTATAATAAGCTATAAGGATTACAATGGAAAATGGAGGCAAAAATCTAAACAAGGATTTAAGACAAAAAAAGAAGCTAAACCTATTGCTGAAAAGATGCTACAAGATTTAAAGAAAAATATAAAAACAAGCAATAATAGTTTTGGGAAAATAACTTTTAAAGCTTTTTCAGATATGTATCTAGAGCATGAAAAGCTATATAAAGAACCTAAGACAATAGACGGCTTAGTAACAGTGCTTCATAGGTTTCAAGATTTAAATGACAAAGAACTTTGCAAAATAACTAACTTAGATATACAAAAATTAATAGATAATATGACTAAGGAACATCTTAATAATAATACAATAAGATATTATTTAAAAATATTAAATAGCATATTTTTATGTGCAAAATTTAAATACAATATACTAGATGAAGTTCCAAGTAAATATATAAAAATAGGTAAACCAATACCAACTAAGAAAAAGGCACTGAATGATGATGAAATTAACGATTTATTATTAAAATTTAAAAATAATAAATATTATCTAGTAGTATATTTAGCTGTTAATACAGGTATGAGAATCGGTGAAATTCTAGGTCTAACATGGAATGATATAGATTTTAATAATTGTCTAATAAGTGTTAATAAACAATGGAAAATACTAAAAGATAATTCATGGGGATTAGGTAGTGTTAAAAGTAAAAATTCAATTAGAATTATTCCCATTTCTAATTCAGTTTCTGAAGAACTATTAAAATATAAAACTATAATAAATATAGATAATAGAGTTTTCAATTTTAAAAGTAAAAACACTATTCTTTCAAGAGTAAACATACTTTTAAAAGAATATGGTTTCAACATTTCTCTTCATGAATTAAGACACACATACGCTACTAAATTAATTGCTAATGGAGTTGATTTTAAAACTGCTGCAAAAATATTAGGTCATTCAGTAGAACAAACTATGAAAGTATACTCTCATGTCAATAATGATATGTTTAATAAAGCACATTCTATTATAGAAAATATTTTTTAAATTTATTTTTGACGAAACTTTTGACGATTCAATATAAATCCTTTATTTCTAGCCATTTATAGCGAAATATCATTCTTACATATTTGAAAGATATCTTTTATACAATATTTAATATAAAAACTTACTACTATAAGCAACAATATCTTTTACACGAGTATTATCATCATATAAACTTAGAATAATATTATTATGGCCACTAAATTCTTTAACCAATCTATTACCTATAGCTTTTTCAATTTCATCTAGCTTAGAATTATTAACACTATATTTTATATAATTTATATCTTTTCCATCAAACTCAAGAGTAATATAATACATATCACCTTCAAATCCAAAATATATAAATTTTAAAATATCTGGAGTTTTCCTTATAATATTGTCCATAAACTCACATAATGGTAGTTTATAAAAATAACTCCCTACCTCTATAACCATATCAACATTTAAGCCTAAATCTTTCTTATAGGAGATTGTTTCCGTAACCTTTTTATCATCCTTATATAATACTAAAACAATTGAGTCATTATATAATTCTTTTCCTAAGTAATTCCCTTTATATCTCTCAATTAACTTTAGTCCAGGCGAATCTTTAATTATCTGGCTTTTAGATACTATAATGTTCTTTCCATCAAAATCATAATCATAATAATATTGATTTCCATCTAATGTTTCTGTTATTACACTTGTATTAAAACTCTTTTTGCTAAGAATACTATCCATTAAATCACATAAAGGAAGTTTATAGTCTATAACTCCCTTTGAATTAATATGAACTGGTGCAAATACTCTTGAACTTCTACTATGGTACTTTGAAGCTTTTCTATCTTTCATAAATTCACCTTTTATTAATAATCTATAGTAAAATTATATGAATATTTATTGGAATATATATCATTTAAATCTTATATATAATTTATGAAACTTTTTTATTTAGTTAACAATATTATTCTAAATAATTTTTACAAAATAAAAGAACTATACCAAAGTATAAAAACCTATATAATACTTGGTACAGTTCTTTACCCTTATTTCTTTAATATCTTTTGATTTGATGTGGCTAACTTAACATCATATTGAATATTATTATTCACCTTTAATTTTTCATCATACTTTCCAAACTTAAAGTACATGTCTCCTTTTAAACCATATATATCAGTGAATTTTTTCTTAAATTCTTCTTCACTTAGTCCAGAATAAACTATAACCTTAAGTTTTCTCTTCCTTGCCGAATTAACCATTTCCCTTAACTCCTTAGGTTGAAGTGACCATTCAAGTCCTGCAAGTATAATTCCTTCATTAAAAGGATCATTTGTCACTTTATCTAATATATCTTCTGAATCCATCTCTATGTTTGGTAAATCCTTTAAATGTTGATTAAAGCATCCTTTGCAGTTTAAGTTACAATCTACTGCACTTATTAATGCTCCCATAAAAGGCGCATCCTCTACTCTCTCATGAACAATGCCCTTTGTTTTTATAATCATAGGCTTAACTGATTTCTATCCTTAAACTCTGATTTTTTACCATCATTAAAGAATTCAACTTTTCTTAAGTAGCCTGTTATTCTTTGATATAAATCTAGCTTTTTGCCACATATAGGACACTCTTCTACCCTTTCCTTTACATATCCATGCTCTTCACAGTATCTATTTAAAGGAGAAATACTTACATAAGGTGTTCTATATTTCTTACAAACTGTCTTTACTATGTGTTTTGCCTTTTCTCCACTTATAGCTCCATCACAATAAATATGCACCACAGTTCCTCCTGTGAATAACACTTGAAGCTTATCTTGGTGATCAAATAATTGCTTTAAGTTTTTAACTTCATTAGGTGGCATATGACATGAGTTTGTATAGTATGGATATTCTCTTCCCCCTCTAACTATAATATCCTCAAAGTCCTCTACATCCTTTTTAGCTAGTCTATAACAAGTTGATTCAGCTGGAGTAGCCTCAAAATTATAAAGATTTCCTGTTTCTTCTTGAAAGTTTATTAATTCTTCTCTTATGAAATTACAAACCTTTATTGAAAACTCCATTCCTTCTTCAGTTAATATATTATTTCCATTAAAGTTTTCACACATCTCATTTAATCCAACTATTCCTATAGTACTAAAATGATTTTTCAAAGTCCCTACATAAGTTGAAAATGCCGGCAACATATCTTTATTTATAATATTGTCATTTAACCATTTTCTCTTCTTTTCTAAGCTATCTTTTGCTATAATCAATATTTCTTTTAAAGCATTAAAAAACTCTTTTTCGTTATTTTTATACTTATATGCCAATCTTGGTAAATTTATTGTAACAACACCTATACTTCCTGTACTATCTCCACTTCCAAAAAGACCACCATTTCTCTTTCTAAGCTCTCTTAAATCAAGATTTAATCTACAACACATTGATCTTACATCACTTTGATCCATATCTGAATTAACAAAGTTTGCAAAGTAAGGATACCCAAACTTTCCTGTCATCTCAAATAACATATCATTATTAGGGTTATCAAAATCAAAATTACTGTTTATATTATAAGTTGGTATTGGATAAGAAAATGGTCTTCCATTATAATCTCCCTCATTCATAAGTTCATAAAATGCCTTATTTAACATGTCCATTTCTTTTTGACATTCCTTATATGTGAACTCTTGAATAATTTTATCTCCAATTAAAGCAGGGTCATTCTCTAAGTCTTTTGGTGGAAAAAGATCAAAGGTAATATTAGTGAAAGCTGGTTCAGCTCCTGCCCTACTATTACTATTTATACTAAATATAAAGTTTTGTAAATTTTGTTTAACCTCTTCATATGTTAAATTATCCTTCTTTATATAAGGTGCTAATAATGTATCAAATGAATTAAAAGCAACGGCTCCCATAATCTCATTTTGATATATTGTAACCAAATTAGCTATTTGATTTAATATAGCATCAAAATGTTTTGCAGGACTACTAGTTGGAATATTAGGAATTCCCTGTACTCCCATTAAAATTATGTTTCTTAAGGAATATCCACAACAATAAAGTGTTAATCCTCCTAGGTCATGAATATGCATATCTCCATTTTTATAAGCATCTATTATTCTTTTATCTTTATAAACTTCATTAAGCCAGTAATCTTTAGAAACCTCAGCTATTATATGTTTATTGAGACTCCCAAAACTATATGGTGAATTGGAATTTTCATTGACTCTCCAATCTATTTTTTTAATATAATCATCTACTATTTTCTTACTAGATAACATATTTTTCACATCCTTTTTTACATCCCTTTTATTTATACTGACATTATACATCAGTTCAAAGTATTATAATAAATACTCATATACCTATATGTTTATAATCAATTAATTATTTGTTTTTTATGGAAATACTCTTAATGTCTCTTATAATCTAAGTTCTTTAAACCTTTTAACTTTTTTCAAAAAACTCAAAGAAAATTTTAGTTAAACTATTAAAAACCTAATGAAACATTGTATTTTCCTACTTTCTAAAAAGCATAAATTTTTTAATAATTTCTTTTTTAATTAAATATGTATTTAATTAATATTGTTATTTTATTTATAAATAAAATAAAGTAAGGTTTATTTAATATATAACCTTACTTTACAAATAAAAACTAAATCCTATAGTCCTTCTATTTCTCTAGCTTTCTCTTCTATTTTCTTAAGTTCCTTATACGTATGCCTAACTTTATCTCCTACTACTTCAACCTTTTCTAAATGTTCCATAGCAGATTCTCTGTAAATATCTCCTAAGTCGCTTTCATGCCAATTAGTATTTTCAACTTCGTAGCTTTTAATCATTTCATCATTTTCTTCATCCATATCATCAATATAAGCTTTAACCACATCAGATATATGAGTTAGCTTAAACATAGCTTCTCCACTATATCCTGGCATTATATTTTTAAGAACAATAGTAGCTCCATCATCTCTTATTTCCACTTCTTGATCAGATAATTCTCCACTTAGAAGAACCGATTGAACTCTTTCAAACTCATCTATAAGTTTTTTTGCTTTTTTAGCTAATCTCATTTCCTTTGATTCCATAATTAGTTCCCCACTTTCTAGTTAAAATCTACATTATAGAAGTATTATTTTTACTTATAAACTTTCTTTTTATGTAATCTAAAACTTTAAGAATACCTTTAAATAAACCATATATTTTGTAATCATTTTCTTAGCTACATTTTATCACATATAAATTATATTATAAAATTAACTAAAGTTAAAATATTTGTATATTTTCTAAATATTGAAATACCAAATCAAGTTAATAAAGAAATAATTGTAATAGTTTCATCATTAAAAAGAATTTTTAGAATAAAGATTTCAAAGAAACATAATAAATCCTGAACATGATTTAAAAATTAGAATATAACTAAATAAAAGTGAAATATATCAAAGATTAAAATTAACTTTGATACATTCCACTTATTTTCTCTCTTAACTAACAGAGTCTATTTATAAAAACTATTTTTAAATCTTCATATTATCTAATAAAATTAGTTCTTTCTCTTTCTTCTAATTCTGGTTTAAGAATATTATTATTCTTACCTAATTCTATACACTTAATAAGCCATGCCATATTTCTTCCTAGCACTCTCATTGTTTGCATACCTTCTAGGTCCTTTTTAACCTCCTCTGGAGTATTTCCATGAACCATATTCCAGTATTGTGAACTTACAACTGGCATATTGCATATTGTAAGATACTTACTTAATTGATCTAAAGTAGAGGTTGTCCCAGCACGTCTTGCGCTACATATAACTGCCCCTGGCTTAAATGCCATATGCTTACCCCCAGAATAAAATGCTCTATCTAAAAATGAAGTTATTGAACCTGAAGCTGCTGCATAATAAACTGGTGAACCAAATACAAATCCATCTGCATCCTTAGCTTTTTCTACAAATTCATTTACACCATCCTTCATAAAACATTCCCCTGTTTTTTTACAAGAACCACATCCTATGCATCCACCTATAGGCTTATTCCCTACTTGAAATATTTCAGTATCTATTCCATTTTCCTCTAGAGTTTTACTTACTTCCTTTAATGCTGTATAAGTACATCCCTCTTTATTGGGACTTCCATTAACTAATAATACTTTCATTTTTTGTACCTCCTAATTATAACCACCTTATTATATTATAAATCCTTCTCATTAATTCTTACTATTTCTATCCTTTAAAAATTAACTATCCTTAAATTTAAAATCCTTTAAAGTCTCAATATCTACTGGCTTTGAATAGAAATATCCCTGAATATATATTTTTTCATATGGAAATGCCTTAACAATGTCAACCTGATACTGTTCCTCTATACCTTCAAATACTATAGTTCTATTAGCTATGATACATATTTCTGATATAAATTCCACTGTTTTTTCATTTATAATAGACTTATCTAAATTATCAGCAAAGTACTTGTCTAGCTTCACTATATCAGAATCAATTTTATTTAATAAATCTAAATTAGAATATTCCACTCCAAAATCATCTATAGCTATTAAAAATCCATATTCCTTTATTATTCTTATTGCACTTTGTATTCTTCCTATATCCTCCATACCAAACTTTTCTACTATCTCTAAACAAATATTACAATCATCAATCTTATAATCTTTTGCAATTTTCATTAAGGATCTTAAAAACTTAGGATTTTCTATTTCTTTAAATGAAACATTTAAGGATATATAAAAATCTCTTCCTTTAACCATATCATAATCTTTTATTATTCTGTAATCTAAAATAACCTTCTTTAAAAGCCATAAAGAAACTTCTAAAGACATATTATTGTCTTCAATTTCCCTTATAAAGCTATAGGGAGTTAAAATTTTTCCATCCTTATTTAATCTCAAAAGAGACTCAAATCCTTTTACTCTATTTGTCTTAGGATCTACTATAGGTTGATAATATAATATATATTTATCATTTTTCATATAGCCTCTAATTTTTCTTTTAGTTCTTATTGCAAATATTTTATTTTTTCTTTTTTTATAAATAAATGCTAATATTATAATTAAAAATATTCCTATTAATAGCTTTTCATTCTTAAATTTCTCTAAATAATTATTAAAATACTTAGAATATAAATTAGTATCTTTTTGTTCCTCATCTTCTTCAAGCTCTCCAAGGACAGAATCTATTCCTTCAATTAATTTTTCATTACCTTTTCTACTAGTTATATAAACTGGTCCAGAAGAAAACTCAAAAATTTTTTTAATATTTTTATTTTCATAATTTATATTGCTTCTTGTATTTTCTACTACAAAATCTACTTTGTTATCATGTAAATATTCTTCATCTTCAGGATAATTAGAAACATATATAGGTTTCACATTTATGCCTTTATCATTTAAAAGCCTTAAAATCCACTCATTATTTTCTTCTCCTTTTAAAAATCCCATTTTTAATCCATTTAAAGCTTTTAAATCACCATTTTTTATATTCTTATTAGTATATATGGCAAAGTTATCATTATTTAGATAGTGGTCAGTAAATTCATATTCCTTTTCTCTATCAGGAGTCTTACTTATTCCAAAGACTAAATCTATCTGTCCAGATTTAAGCTTTTCTAAAGCATCTGTTACATTACAATCTACATACTTATAATTTAAATCTAACTTATTACATATTAATTCTAGTATTTCATTATAATAGCCATCTGGCATAGAATTTTTATTAAGATAATAATAAGGATAATATTCATAAAATCCTACTTTAACTGTTTTTCTGTTACAATTAACTTTCTTACCATCAAATTTAATTGTAATACCTAAAACCGTTATAATTATTAAAAATACTATACTTACCCAAAACACCCTTTTTTTCATAAAGTAACACTTCCCTAACCTCTCATATAGCCTTATCTCTAAATAAATTTTTACTCTATTTAAATATTAACATAATTTTCTAATAAACTTGATTTAAGCAATTGATATTTTTATCTCTTCTTTTTTGAAATTAAAGCAATTAACTAATTTTTCTTTATCTAAATTAATAAATAAATATAAAACTATATTAAAATTTAAACAATATAAATATTTATAAAAAAGCACTAAATCTATTAAATAAATTTAGTGCTTTTTCTTATAAAACTTTCAACAAAACTCAAAAATATATTTATTATAAGACTCTTAATATAAACTAAAAAATTATTATTTTGTAAACATTATTAATCTGAGCTGGATAAGTTTCTTCTATTTTTCCATCATAAATAATTTCTATTCTATCTCCCTCATTTATACAATCTAGAGTATTTTCTTTTCCATCTCTATCAATTATTTCAGCGTCTTCAGTATCAACTGCAATAAGTCCATCTTCATAATTAACTAAAAGACCATATTGAGATTTTTCAACTACATCAGTAACTATGCTTTCCTCTTCTCTATCAAAAAACAAAAAGACTGAAATAATACAAATTAAAAACACTAAAACTCCAATTAAAACCTTCTTCATATTTTGCTCCTTTGCTATTAGTAATTTATATTAATACTCTAAAATCTACATCCTTTTTATTATAAATAAAAAAAACCTTTTTTTCTAGAAATTTAAAAAGCTTTTATACTAATCCTTCTAAAGCTTTATTACTCTAAAGTCTATATTGCTATTCTATTATGCTTCTAATTTTTTAGAGTATTATAAAGTTTTATTGCTCTAAAAAACAAAATACAATGGCCTAAATTTAGTACCATTGTATTTTCTACTTAAATCAATTTCTATTTAGTTTATATAAAAATATACTTTAAACTAATTATTTAATCTATCCTTAAATTCAGAATACTTCATAACATCTCTTTTCAACAATATATTGAAAGTATCATAATCCTCTTTAGGCATATTATGATTAAAAGTCATAATCTTTAAACTATGTCTCTTACAGCCTTTTCTGTAGGATGGATGTGTATAATCAAAATCTTGTAATTTAAAACCTAATTTCAAATAAAAATTCAATCTTTTTATTGATATCTCATCTATTGGAGGATCTATCTCTAAAATTACATTTTTATTATGGTCACAAAACTCTTTTAACACTCTAGATCCGTAGTTTTTTCCTCTTAACTTAGAATCTATGGCAAAGTGCTCTATATACTTATACCTACCCATATCCCAATAGAGTAATATTCCTACTATTTCCTCTTTATCATATATAACCTCAAAATGATAGTTTGTATCATCTAATGCCTTTATTTGATCATCTATTGTTCTTCTTTCAAATATTGGGAAGCTTCCATTGTATATTTCCATTGCCTTATTAAAGCAATTATCATTTGAATTTATTCTTTTAAGATTCATTTTAAACTCCTCCTAACTTCAAATAAATCACTAAATCTTACATGTATTTTTCATATAAGTTTAATTACACCTATATAAAAGAGAAAGTCTTGCTTTTTTAAAGCTTATCTCTTTCATCTAATGTTAATTATACCCTCTCCCCTAATACTTAAACAATGTCATACTATGTTCTCATTTAAGGATTTATATGTGATTAAAATTTCTAACCTAAAATCAATATTCTATTAATAGTAACTACTAAAAAGCTGTTAGCACCTAAAAACAGATATTGTTTAAAAGTATCTATTTTAGATTTTATTTAATATTTACTCGGAATAGACCTAAAAGCAAATATTGTTTAAAATCATCTATTGTAATGCCAAAAGAAAAGATGTTTTGTACACCTAAAAAATAAAGCTTGTTTAAAAGTAATATTAAATTAATATGTAACCTTAAGCTAAAAGTTCCTCAATATCTTTTTCTATTGATTTTGGAGTAGTTTGTGGTGAAAATCTCTTTATTACATTTCCTTCTCTATCCACTAAAAACTTAGTAAAATTCCACTTAATTTTACTTCCAAACATTCCACTTTTCTGTTCTTTTAAGTAAGAATATAATAGAGATTCATTTTCTCCATTAACATCAATTTTTTCAAACATAGGGAATGTTACACCAAAATTCAATTTACAAAAGTTCATTATTTCTGAATTGCTTCCTGGATCTTGTTCCTTAAATTGATTACAAGGGAATCCTAAAACCTCAAAACCTTCATCCTTATATTTTTCATAAAGCTCTTCTAATCCATCAAACTGTTTTGTAAAACCACATTTACTAGCAGTATTAACTATTAAAAGGACCTTTCCTCTATATCTTTCTAAACTTACATTTTCTCCATTAATATCTTTTACGCTAATATCATAAATTTCCATATTACTCACCCCATATATTTTAAATTATATTTTTTAAAATTTAATTTTATAAAATCATTTTAATTCTATATGATTAATATGTCAATATACATTTGCATTAATCTAAAAATAATATTTTTCCATTTTTTAGTAATAATTTTGAAATTCTCTGCATATAAATATCATAGTAGGGGAGTTTTTTGATAATGTACTAATTTGTCTGCTTCTTCATGAATTATGCAAAAAAAACTTCTCACAGCACAATATTCGCCAAACTCTACATCAAATAAAATCTTAATATTTACCTAACCTAATACCAAAATAGAGCTTACTTTTATTAAAAAGTAAGCTCTATGTTTTATACTTCAATCTTATTTTATAATAATTATTACGCTTGGCTTGCCCAATCTGCTGGATAAGTTACATAAATGAATCTAGCATAATCTGGAACTGAGAATTGAATCTTTGATCCTTTAGGTATTAAAATGATTTCACCAGCATCTGCTGAAATCTTTCTTCCATCTATTATTATGTCTAAATGACCTTCTATAACATAATCAATTTCATCATAGTTTAAAGTCCAATCAAAAGTAGTTTCTTTCATTTCCATTATTCCAGCACCTAGTCTTGGGCTTTCTTCTAATGTAAATAAATCCTTAGTATAAACTACATCTCTTGGGTTTCCAGTATCTAATCTATTGGATTCATCAACCTTAACTGTTGGAAGCTTAATTGACATTATTCCACTTTTGTCTTTATTTCTTATAAAGTCAACTGAATCATTATTACCTGCTCCAGCAAGCTTTTCTTCAATTATTTGTCTTACTAGTTTTTCTAATAATTCCTTACTTATGTTTTCCATAATTATTTAGCCTCCTCTATTTTTCCTAAAGTTTTCTTTGCTATGAACATTGCAAGAATAACTGCTGTGATTCCTCCAACTAATTTAGCAACTATCATAGGGAATATCATTTCTGGATTAAAACCAGCTGTAAATCCTAAGTGGTCTCCTAATACGAAAGAAGCTGATACTGCAAAGGCAACGTTTATTATTTTTCCTCTGTCATCCATGTCTTTTAACATTCCAAACATTGGGATATTGTTTGCTAAACTAGCAATCATACCAGCTGCAGCTATTTCATTCATTCCTAATATTTTTCCAAGTCCCATTAAAGGTTTCTTAAATACTTTAGTGATTATATAAACTAGTGGGAATGCTCCAGCTAAAACTATAGCTATACTTCCAACTATTTCAATTCCATCTGTTATTGGTGCCATACCAGGTATTATAACAAATCCTGTTAAAGCTTCTATAATAGCAGCTGCTAAAGCTAAAGTTATAATTATAACAACTATCTTACCAAAAATATTAAATCCTTTTATCATAGCTTCTTCTGCAAAGGCTAAGCCTATAGCTATTAAAATTGCAAATATTATTATTGGAACTAAGTTTTTAAGAACCATCATTGCTGGGAATCCTGCTACTAATCCTCCAACAAAAGCTCCTACTGGTATAGTTATTATTCCTGCTAAAATTCCTGTTGCTAAGAATTTATGGTCTTTCTTTTCTATAATTCCTAAAGATACTGGAATTGTAAATACTATAGTAGCTCCCATCATAGCTCCTATGATTAAACCACTAAACATTCCTGCTTGTGGATCTTGTGCTAAGCTAGCTGCAAGTGGTGCTCCCCCCATATCATTTGCAAGTATTGAACCTGCAAACATTGCTGGATCCGCTCCTAAAGCATTAAATACAGGTGTTACTATTGGTCCTAAAACAGAAGCAAGTACTGGTGCTAAGCATATAACTCCAACCATAGCTAAAGCTAGAGAACCCATTGCCATTATACCTTCTTCAAATTGTTCACCTATTCCAAATTTGTTTCCTAGGCATTTGTCTATAGCTCCTAAAGCCATACATGCAACCATAATATAAACGATAATTTCATTGATAGACATTTCTCTTCCCCCTTATTCTCAAAATATGGACTTAATTATTTTTCATAAATTTATTTAATTAAATTTTTTGCTATCTCACTATGTACAAAAGGAATTATAGAAACATTTATAATGTCCTTTTCTTGTAAAATAGCTTGTCCTTCTCTCATTCCATTTTCTACACTACTTAAATCTCCTGAGACTATATATACAAGCTTTCCACCAATTCCAAAAGCCAGTTGAAGCTTAACTAAATTAACTTCACTGCTTTTTAATGTTTTATCTAGGGCTAATATACCGGAAGAAACCTTTCCTGTTTCCATTATTCCAATTGCTTTATCCTCTATGTTTTTTTGAGAATATTTTCCCTTAAGAGCATTTATTATGTCATGGTGAATAGAGTTTATAATAAAGCTTCCAACTAAATATTTCTCTCCAAGTTTTTCTCCAAATTCTATGGCTTCCTTCACCTCTCCAGCATCTCCATTAACAATTAAAAAGAATTTTCCAGGACAAATACTTTTAAGGTAAGAAACCTCTACAAAAGCTTTTTTTACAACCTCATTTGAAACCTCAATGCCTTTGCTGATACTTCTAAATTCTAAAGCTCCTATACTTTTTTTCATATTAATCCTCTTCAATATCTATAGAATCTACAATACCTACTATGGCAGCATCTATAGGAACTTCTCTATTTCCAATTGATTGTCTTGCAGCACCACCCTTAGTTATAAGAACAATATCTCCAATTCCAGCACCAGCATTATCAGCGGCTACAAACAAGCCCTCTTTTTCCTTATCTTTACTTACAAGAAGCTTAACTATTAAAAACTTTTGTCCATTTAGTTTTTCGTCTTTTCTAGTTGCCCACACATTTCCTACTACTCTTCCTATTTCCATAATAATTCACTCCCAATCCTCTTATTGCCACTTTCCCTAAATACTTTAAACCTTTTTAAAGGTTGTTTATTTTAAATATGGATGATTCTTAAGTTTAATTAGCTTCATAAACAAAAATCATCCATATTTTAAAGAGTTAAGCTACTCTAAGAAAGCACAACATTTAAATTATTTATGCGAATATAATCCTTTGCTAAGGGAGTAATTATAGCTTTTTTATCAACTATTAAGGTTCTTACTCCATTTATGTGAGGCTTTCTTAGATCACTTTCTGATACTAATTTCTTATTTGAAAGATTTATTGTGAACTCATTTGCAATAGCAGTAGTATCTAAGTCCTTTTTTCCTTCAACCTTATTTTCACTACATAAACAAAGATTTTTACTTATTTCTTCTTTAATTCCACTAAAAGAAACTTTTTCATCCTTGCTTTCTATTGAAATCCTATTTAAATCATCTATAACTTCTATGCCATAAGCTAGAAGCTCTTCCTCAAACTTAATATATTTATTGTATAAAACTTTTGGAGCCGTATTTTTGTATTTTCTATACTCAATACCATCCTCAAGAATATAAACTTTCTTACCTTTTAAAAGCATTTCTAAAGCAAAATTTTCTGCCTTTGTTGTACATGTTCCTTGAGCTATGTTGCTAAGTCCCTTAATACAAAGCTTTGATATAAGTAATATGTCGCAATCTTTGCATTCTGATGTTAATGGATTAATATCAAATCCTTTTAAGGCTTCTCTGTAGAAACTTACATTACTCTCTCCAATTACAACAATGGATTTTCTCTTTTCTAAAGAATTGCTTTTACTATTTTCCTCTTGAATTCTCTTGTATATTTCATCTACTAAAAATTCAACTAACTTTTCATAGTCCATATTATCCTTACCCCCTTTCATTTAGAGGCTTCCTCTCACTTACATTAGCTAAAATATTATTTAAATACTCCTAAGATTTTAGGTAGTTAAACTATATAATCCTTTACAAAAGCTTAATATACTAAATTAAGATAACTCTTTAAAACTTCTATATCATTAAATTAGTATAAAGCTTTCTAAAGCATAATTAACTTTTAACTTAATGTATAAGCTTAATATCTTAAATTATTATTTTTCATCTTTTCCAACAATTAAGGCAAAAGTTCCCTTTGAAAATCCGCAGGCATTTGCTTCATCATAATCAATATGCATAAATGTTCTGTAATCTTTGCTAACTCTTACAATTACATCATCAAATATTAAAGGTCTTTTCCCTAAAACCTTAACTTTTACGCTTTCATTGTTACTAACACCAAATTTTATTGCATCCTCTGGTGTCATGTGTATATGTCTTTTAGCAACCATTAGCCCTCTATTTAATGCTATAGAAGCTCTCTCTGTTGAAATTGTTATTTCTGGAGTATTCTCTAAATCTCCACTTAATTTAACTGGAGGTATAGATCCTAGTACTAGAGCATCTGTAAATGAAACTTCCACTTGAGTTTCATTTCTAGGTGGTCCTAAAACCACAACATTATCTATCTTACCTCTAGGCCCTGATATAGTAACTCTTTCTTTACAAGCATACTGACCTGGTTGAGATAAATCTTTTATTCTAGTAAGCTCATGTCCTTCTCCAAATAATATTTCTATATGCTCCCTAGTTAAATGAACATGTCTACCTGAAGCTTCAACTTCTATAAAAGCTTCATCCTTAACTCTTCTGACTACTTCCTCTATAATGTCCTGTAATAGATTGTCCATAGCTTCCTCCTATTTCTCGTACTTTCCTGTTCTAACTTTAAAGATCATAATCCAAAATACTGAGGATAGTCTATTTAAAGCTCTAATTAAATCTTCTCTCTCAACTTGTCCATATTCACCTTTAAAAGCTTCATAAGCTGAAAGCTCTGTTTCTCTAGTTAAAGTTCTTAAAATATTTAGTGCAGCCACTATTTCACCCATTTCATAAGTTGGCATTTCATGTCCTATACCAAAGTATTTTTTAGGGTTATGTGATTTTTCTCTAAGATCCTTTTCTGTCATTCCTTGAAGAGAAAAACCTTCTAAAGGCTCACTTAAAACCTCACATCTCAATATTCTTCCTATAAGATTTAGTATTTCTTGAAGGTCTTCTACAAGTTTATTCATTCCTTGTTTATGACAAAGAACTTGTGTTTCAACAATTCTTGCTTCAAGAGAATCTATCTTACCTCTAAATATTATTCTCTTATGATCTTTAAATACAAGAAGATTGCCTGTTAGATGAGTCATATGCTCTGGCTTTTCATCTAACTTAGCTCCAAAAACAGTTTCATACTTGTATTCTTTTTCCCTAACGACTTCTCTTATTATCTCTTTAGGTTCTGTTTCTTTATTTAATTTTTCTTCTTCAGAATTAACATAAACTAAATTTATATTATGTTCAGCTAAATAAGACTTTGCAGATGGAGTTATTATTTCTCCCTTTACAACCTTAAATTCTTTTAGAGCTTTTAGGTCTTCTCTACTTAATCTTTTTCTTACCTCACCTTCTGTCAAAACAGCCATTTTATCACATCCCCTATTAGATGTATAAAAGGAGTGCATAAAAGACTCTTTATGCAACCCCTAATTACAACTTTTTATTATTCAGCTTTTGGTGCCTTTGGTAATATAGCATCCACTTCAAAGTGTGGTCTTGGGATTACATGTACTGATATTAAATCTCCAACTCTTTCAGCAGCAGCAGCTCCAGCGTCAGTAGCAGCTTTAACAGCTCCAACATCTCCTCTAACCATAACAGTTACTAATCCTCCACCAACTTGTTCTTTTCCTACTAATTGAACATTTGCAGCCTTAACCATTGCGTCAGCAGCTTCTATTGCTCCTACTAATCCTCTAGTTTCGATCATTCCTAATGCATTTGCGTTTGCCATAACAAATTCCTCCTCAAAATATCCTTCTTAATTTTTTAATTTAGACTTTAATTTGTCTTTAATTTAATTTTAAACCTTTTTAGTTAAAATTTCACATAGAGCTTTTAACTCCAAAATCTTAGTATTAATGTATTTTTACATCTCTTTAATTTGAATTATTTAAAAATTTTATATTTATCTATTAGCCTAAAGAACCTGCCTTTAGACTTTTAATATAGCCTTAGTCCTAAGAGTAATTTTCCTAAGACTAAAACATATTAAGCCTTTTTACATCTTTTCATTTTTATGTAATGAAAATTATATTTAATATTAAATAAGTTTTTAATTTATATTAGAATCCAATTATCTTAAAACTTACTTAAGTTCCTCAATAATCTTCTTAACTAATAAGTTTATTAATTCTTCCTTGTCACCTAAGTCTAAACTTGCGGAAACTTCCTTTGTAGCTCCTACAGCTAACTCTCTAATATCTTCAAGTTCTCTAACTCCATAAGCTACATTTCTTGTGTTCATTAAATCTAATGGTCCTATGTTATGTGATGTAGAACTTCCTCCAACTGCACCGCATCCTAATGTTAAGGCAGGTACTAAGTTGATTGTAGCTCCTATTCCACCAAGAGCTCCTGGTGAATTTACTACCATTCTTGAAACTGGCATTTCTAATGCGAATCTCTTAACAAGCTCCTCATTATTTGCATGCATACAAAATGTATGTCCAGCTCCTTCATTTAGTAATATTTCTCTACATCTATTTAATACAGCATCTACATTCTCTTCTACAAAGAAAGTTAAAATAGTTGTTAACTTTTCTCTTGAGAATGGATACTTATGTCCAACATGGCACTCTCTTGGAACTAAAACTCTTGCCCAAGATGGAATTCCTTCTAAACCAGCTAATTTAGCTATGTCTTGAGGAGTTTTTCCAACTATTTGTGGGTTCATAGTTCCATTTGCTCTCATTACAAATTTAGATAGTTGATTTGCTTGTTCTTCAGTTAAGAAGTAAGCTCCTTGTTCTTTTAATTCTCTAACAACTTCATCTTCCATAGCTTTTTCAACTACTATTGATTGTTCTGAAGCACATATTGTTCCATTATCAAAAGTTTTAGAATCTAATATTCTCTTAACTGCTAACTTAACATCTGCACTCTTATCTATGAAGGCTGGTCCATTTCCTGGTCCAACACCTATAGCTGGTGTTCCTGATGAATAAGCAGCTCTAACCATTGCTTCTCCACCTGTTGCTAGGATTAATGAAGTATCTTTATTCTTCATAAGTTCATTAGTTCCTTCTATTGAAGGTACTGTAATGCATCCTATAGCTCCTTCTGGGCACCCTGCTCTCTCAGCAGCTTTAGCTATTATCTTAGCTGTTTCAATAATACATTTTTTTGCACTTGGATGTGGTGATAAAACAATTGCATTTCTAGCTTTTATTGAAATCATAGCTTTGTAGATTGCTGTTGAAGTTGGATTTGTTGATGGTATAAGTCCTGCAACTACTCCTACTGGCACCATAATTTTAAATGCTCTTTTCTCAACATTTTCCTCTACTATTCCAACAGTTTTTGTATCCTTTATTGATTCATAAACTGTTCTTGCAGCAAAAACATTTTTTAATACTTTATCTTCCCATTTACCAAATCCTGTTTCCTCATTTGCCATCTTAGCAAGTTTTTCAGAATTTTCATAAGCAGCATCAGATATAGCTTTAACTATTCTATCTATGTCTTGTTGACTCATACGGGCTAACTTGCTTTGAGCTTCTTTAGCCTTTCTTATAAGCCCCCTAGTTTCCTGTATGGAAACTAAGTCTTTATCTAAAAACTCCATTAACTGTCACCTTCTTCATTATATTTTAGTAATATATCTACTAAATCTTTCTTCTTTAGAGACTTAAGCTTATTAGAAGTTATGTTGATATTTAAGGATTTTATTTTCTTTCTTAATTCCTTAACACTCATTTTAGATATTTCTTTTATATCTATAGAATCAGCTTCTTTATTCTCTGTGGTCTTATCCTCTGTCAGTTCAGGTTTTATAATAACTTCTTCTAAAGATTCTTTTGAGCTTTCTTTATTTTGAGAGATTTCAAAAACTTCTATTTCATCTAAGTGAGATTCACCTTCTATTTTTTCAGAAATTTCTTCTACTTCATCATTAACATTTTTAACATATTCAACAACATCTTCTTGTAGGCTTTCTTCTTTAGATTCTGTTTCCTCTATAATAGCTTCTGTAATTTCCTCTCTTATCTCTTCAAAAACCTCTTTAATATCTTCTTCCAACTCTTGAATTTCTTCTTCTATTTCTTCTTCTGAACTTTTACTATTCATTAAAAGATTCTCTACCTCATCATCAAGTCTTGGAATTACATGAGCACTTCTTAAACTTCCAATTCTACTTGCATAATTTTCAGCAGATTCCACTGCAGCTTGTACAGCATCTACATCTCCTGTAATTTTTACAGTTACAATTCCTCCAGTAACCTTTTCTATTCCAATCAAATCAACACTTGCAGCTTTTAAGGCTGTATCTGCAGCACATATGGCTGGTACATATCCTATAAATTCTATTAATCCTAAAGCTTTTCCCATATCTTTAGCCTATTAGAATCCTAATGGATTACTAGCTACTGATTGTACTGCCTCTGCAAAGGCATCACATGCTGCTTTACATGCTGATTGTGATCCTGTAAGTAAGGCTCCTGCAAAGTTTGTTTCTGTTGGAGGTGCAAAGAATTCACACATTTCAACATCTGCAGCCTTTAATGCTGCATCTAAAGCATACATTGCTTCTAATGGAGGAGCTACTAAGTAAGCTAAAGCTTCACCTTCTCTTATTCCTGCTGTTTTTGAAAGATATGATCCAGTTCTTGATACACATTGAGCATAGTAACAAATTGAATCATCTTCATTTGCACTTACAAATCCAACTCCACTATCAATGAAATCTAAAGTAGCATTTAATCCACTTCTAACTTCAGCAGGACTTGGTCCAGCTAAGATACCAATTACTTCTCCAGCTAATTTTGTTGAAGCATTTCCAGCTCCAGCATACATTGATCTAGCATAAACTACATCTACTTCTGCTGCCTTTGTAGCCTCATCTAAAGCTGTATAAGTTACATCATCACAGTCTGCTGTGATTAATCCTAAACTCTTGTGATGTGGTTCTAATTCTAATTTTTTAGCCATTTCTGGACTAACATTTGATATTATCTTAACGCTTAAAACATTAGGACGTATTAAATCATTTTTCATGCTTAATTCCCTCCAAACTTATTATTTAAGATCTATTCCTGAAGCTTTTTTATCTAACATTGTTTTTATTAACTCTGCAATGTGAGCTCCTGCTTCAACGGCAGTTGTTCCACCTTTATGAATGTTTGATATAACAGTTCTTTTAGCTTCTGGCATTCCAACCTTTGGTTTATATGCTATATATGCTGACATTGACTCAGCAGTTACAAGACCTGGTCTTTCTCCAACTAGTAAGCAAACAACATCTGCTCCAGTTGCTTCTCCTACAGCATCCATAGCTGGAACTCTACAATATTTAACAAATAATATAGGTCCAACATTTAAACCATACATTTTTAATCCTTGCTCTATTGAAGGAAGAATATCTTCTACGTTAGCTTCTATTGCAGCTGAACTTAAACCATCTCCAACCATTATTTGAACCTTAGGATTTTTATCACATTTTTCTTTTATGATCTCTGTTGTTTCTGGCGAAAATCTTCTTCCAAGGTCTGGACGAGTTACATATTCATCTTTATCAGTACACATAGTTTTCACAGGTATAAAATTATTTTTCTTTATGAATTCCTCTGAAACATCTGAGAATACTGAGTCTTGTGCAGCAGCATGGTCAGCTCTCATTCTTAAAGCTGTTATAGTTTTATATCTAGCTCCTGCTCTTCCTGATCCTAATCTAGCTGGAGTTTTAGCTTTCATTTCTAAGTAAGCTTCTCTATCAGCTGGATTATCAACTAAAAGTTGTTTCTTTATATCTATCTCTGTAATATCTGGTATAAACTCATCACTTTCCACTTGAGATTGATTTTTTGAAACTTCCTTAACCACTTTTTCTACTGATTGCATATCAACTTGTCCAACCATTTGGCTAACTAATTGCTCAACCATTAGTTTTAAATCTTTTTCGTTCATAACTCTCTTCTCCCTCCTATCCTAAAAGTACAGATGCATCTCCTGCTTTTTTAGTAAGCTTTCCATTTTCATCTACGAATCCCATTTCAACTAACCAATCTTGGAACTCTTTAATAGCTGTTAATCCAAACATTTCTCTTAAAGCTGCTGTTTCATGGTATCCTGTAGTTTGATAGTTAAGCATTACGTCATCTCCATGTGGAATTCCCATGAAATAAGTACATCCTGCTGTTGTTAATAATACAGCTAAGTTTTCTATATCATTTTGGTCTGCTTTCATGTGGTTTGTATAACATGCATCACATCCCATTGGTATTCCTGTTAATTTACCCATGAAGTGGTCTTCAAGACCTGCTCTTATAACTTGTTTTGAATCATATAAATACTCTGGTCCTATGAATCCAACAACTGTGTTAACTAAGAATGGTTGGAATCTCTTAGCGAATCCATAACATCTAGCTTCCATAGTTACTTGGTCAACTCCATGGTGAGCATCTGATGAAAGCTCTGAACCTTGTCCTGTTTCAAAGTACATTACATTTGGTCCTGTAGCTGTTCCTTGTTTTAAAGCTAATTGTCTAGCTTCTTCTATAGTTGCTGCATTAAATCCAAAAGCTTCATTTCCCTTTTCAGAACCTGCTATTGATTGGAATATTAGGTCTGTAGGTGCCCCTTGTCTTATAGCTTCCATTTGAGTTGTTACGTGAGCTAGTACACAAGTTTGAGTTGGTATTTTAAATTTTCTTTTTATTTCATCAAATCTCTTTAATACTTTAGTAACACTCTCAACAGAGTCATCAACTGGGTTTAATCCTAAAACTGCATCTCCAACACCAAAAGTTAATCCTTCTAATAATGAAGCCATTATTCCATCTGGATCATCTGTTGGATGGTTTGGTTGAAGTCTTGCAGATAAAGTTCCCTTTTCACCTATTGTTGTGTTACAGTGAGCTGTTACCTTTATCTTTCTTGCTCCATATATTAAGTCCATATTAGACATTAATTTTGCTACAGCTGCTACCATTTCAGAAGTTAAACCTCTTGAAATTCTTCTAATATCAGCACCTGTTGTATTTTCATCTAATATCCACTCTCTAAATTCAGATACTGTCCAATGTTTTATTTCACTATATATTTTTTCATTTACATCATCTTGAATTATTCTAGTTACCTCATCTATTTCATAAGGAACTGCTGGGTTATTTCTTAAATCCTCTAAAGTTATATTTGATAATACAACCTTCGCTGCTACTCTTTCTTCTGAAGATTCTGCTGCTAATCCAGCTAATCTATCTCCTGATTTCTCTTCGTTTGCCTTAGCCATAACCTCATTTAAAGATTTGAAAGCATAGACTTTTCCAAATAATTTTGTTTTTAAAATCATTTCTTATCCTCCTTCCAACTAGTTGAAAACTAATGTTTTTATAACAACAGGTAATACTTTCCCATCTGCAATTGGTGTTCCAAGGTCTATGTAATCTCCATTTTCAACCTTAATACCATCAATGCATATAATTTCTTTTTGGAAATTAAGTAAGGAATATATTGCTTGTCCTAAAACCTTAGCCATATCATTTTCAACAACTACTATTAGTTGTCCCTCTTTCTCAATCAAATCCTTCATTCCATTTACAAGACCTTTTGCATACTCCTGTATCTCTTTAAAGGATGGATTCTTTTTACCATTAATAGCTATTGCTATCTTTTGAAAGTCATTTTCTAACCTGAACCATTCTATTTTTTTCTTAAGAGCTGTTTCTAATTCATAAGAACCTTGACTTTCATCTTCTAAACTAAGCTTTAATATTGGTAAATTTTTTATTGGGAAACTATCCTTTGTGTAAGTAATTGTACTTCCACTTATTTCTGTTGTATGAGAGCCAGCTCCCACAACAGTTGCTCTTATGGTTTCAATAGATCTTACTACTTTAAGCTTCTTGCATAAATCTGAATTTTTAATAGCTTGCCCTAGTATTATTCCTATATCTCCATATTTAAAATAGTCTTGGATTTCTCCCTCATAGTATATATAATCTGCAACTCCTCCTGAGAAGGATATGCATTTTATCTCATTTTCTAAAGCTATACTTTTATTAGTTACTATGTAATCAAAGTATTCATCCTTAGGTCTTAAACCAACACTTTCCTCTAACCAAGCAACCATCATATTGACTACTGGTTTAATGTTTTCTACGGTTGCCTTAGTTCCTATTTCTAGACCTAAATTCTTTTCTTTTATTATTTTTTCTATTTTAGGTGAAATATATATTATCTCTCTTGTATTTGGATTAATCTTTATAAGTCTTCCACCTACATCTAGACAGCCAGTCTCCTTAACTTCACCTCTTAAAAAAAGTGCAAGGTTACTTGTACCTCCTCCAATGTCCATATTTACAACACTGGTTGAATGTTCCTTAGAATAAATATGTGCTCCAGCACCCTTTCCAGCTATTATACTTTCTAAATCTGGTCCAGCTGTTGCCACAACAAAGTCTCCAGCAAATCCACTCAATGTGTGTAATACATCGTTTGCATTTTCTTTTCTAGCAGTTTCTCCTGTTATTATTACAGCACCTGTTTGAATATCATCCTTATTTATTCCAGCCTTTTTATATTCTTCTTCAATAATTTCTTTTATTTTTCTTCCATCTATTTCAGTATTTGAAATAAGTGGTGTAAAGTAAACATCACTTCTATAGATAATTTCCTTATCTACAATGCTTATTCTTGGAACGGTAAAAGCTGATGCTTCATTTTCAACTATTAACTTAGAAAATATAAGCTGAGTTGTACTTGTGCCTATATCTATTCCAACACTTAAAAGTTCCTCTCTCATCCTTTCACCCCCTTAATATTTTTTAAAATTCATAAGCTGTTATTTTTCATATCAACTTATATAATTAAATTCCTTAACTTAAATAATTATTTTAAAGAACTAAAAAGGCTTAAAGCTACAGAAATAAACCTGATTTAAAAATCTAAGTTTTATTTTCTATAACCTTAAGCCTCATTGCTCAATTCAAACCACTACTTCGCAGTTCATAGTTATTTAAATTCTTCATTTTCTTCAATTTTAAAATTTAATAGTACCTTGGTTCCTTCTTTGTTAGAAGTTATATTCATACTTCCTTTTAGCTGATCCTTTATGTAACTATTAACTATGAATAATCCTAAATTATTATTGTTAATCAAACCTAAGTCAAATCCACATCCATCATCCACAACAGCTATGGCTTTATCTTCTCCATCACTTTGTATAAGAATCTGTATTGTACCTTCATCTTTATTAATAAATGCATGATCAAAACAATTTTGTATAAGTTCATTCATTATTAAGAGTAATCCAGTTAGCTTTTCTCCATCTATATAAAAATTATTTCCTGTTATATAGATGTTTATGTTAGATCCATACCAACTTTTCTTTATGTTTTCTGTTAGTACCTCAAGTGCATCTCTAACCTTAACATTGCTCCCTTGAGATTTAGATAATAAATCGTGAGTAGTAGCAATAGCAAGTATTCTGTTTACACTTTCCTGTAAATACTCCTTAGCCTCTTCACTTTTACATCTTCTACTTTGACTTCTAAGTAATGCCGCTGCTGTTTGCAAACTATTTTTAACCCTATGATGAGCTTCTCTTAGTGCCACTGATTTTAAAACTAACTCAGCCTCTTTATTCTTAACATCACTTATGTCCTTTATTATCTCAATTATTCTTAAATTTTCTTTATCTATAAAGGTTCTACTTAATTCAAAATAAGAATTTTTCACTTGAACTTCTATTATTTGTTTTAAGTCACTCTTTTCTCCAATAACATTTGAAAGATCTTCAAACTTGGAATTATCTAAAGACAATTTATTAAAATCATCTCCATAGTCTATACTTTTATATCCTAAACTACTATATATATTATCTGCTTTAGTATTTTTTATAACAAGCTTTCCTTTTTTATCAAAAACAAGTATTCCATCATGAAGATTATTTGTTATTAAAGTACCTTCTCTTAAAAGATTTAAAAAACCCTTTGATTCTGAACTTTCATTTGCAGAACTTATATCAATTTTGAAATCACTTTCAAGCTCATTACTAATATCTTTTTCTACTATAACAACTCCTACAACCTTTTCTTCATTAAGAATTGGATGTATTCTTTGTTTCACAAACTTATTTTCTTGAGTCAGTGCTTTTATATCCTTATTAACTGTTCCATTTTTTAATGTTTCTATAACACCTGGCTCATTTTCCTTTAAAGCTTTTTTTCCAACTACTTTTTCTTTATATAATGAAGGCTTATCTTTCGGAATAGCATGCTCTACCACAATAGCAAAGTTTCCCTCTTTATCTAAAACATCTATAAATGCATCACTTTCATAAAAGTCAGCCATAATCTGTAGAGATTTTGAAACTTCTCTTATTTTATTTATCTCCTCTTCACTTAAAAGAGTATATTCTTTACATAGTGTTCCAATCATTAATTATCCCTCATAACCAACAATTATTATTTTTGCTATTTCAGCCATGGTAGTTCTTCTATCCATACTTAATTTTCTTATTCTGTTATAAGCATCATTCTCATTTGAGTTTAATTGCTTAACAAGTATTCCTTTTGCCTTCTCTATTAACTTTCTATCATTTAATTTATTGTTTATTTTATCATAATCTTTTTTTAGTTCATCAAATTCTTCTGCCTTTGATAAGCACATTTCTACAGTAGGAATAAATACCTTCTCATTTACAGGCTTAATCATATATCCAAAGGCTCCTACTTCTTTAGCCATTTCAATATACTTTTTGTCTTCAAATGCTGTTAATAATATTACGCCCCCAACTAATTTTTCCTTAGTTAATACCTTACTAGCTTTTATTCCATCTAATAAAGGCATATCTATGTCCATTAAAACTAAGCTAGGATTATATTTCTTACAAACTTCAATTGCTTCAAAACCATCAGAAGCCTCTCCTACAACATCGTATCCATTAGCCTCTAAAATTTCTCTTGTATCCATTCTTGTAATAGGCTCATCATCGACTATTACTATAGTTCTTTTCATTAACAGTTCACCTCAAATTAAAATTTGTTTAGATAATTAAATAACTCTTTAATTCCTACATCATCTACTGTATCAACTTTAAATATTTTACTTACTCCAGCTAAATTTAATCTCTCTTCTGCTACTTCTATTTCTGACTTGTCCTTAGCTAGATTTATCTTTGTGATAATACCTATAACTTCTTTGCAAAACATACTTGCAAACCCTGGAGCAATATAATTTTCCTCTGAGGTACAGTCATAGACTAAAGCTATAATATCAGCATCTGCTGCTGTAACTATTAAAGCAGTATAGTATCCCCTGTTTTCCATATATTCTCCTGGAGTATCTATGGCATTATCATAAAGTTCTATGGCTTGAGTTTTCTTATATTTTATTTCTAGATTGTTTAAGGCTTGACATAAGGTTGTTTTTCCACATCCTGTCTTACCCATAAATATTACTCTTCCCATATATTAAGTCCTCGTGATCTTAGTTGATGAGAAATTTAAAATGTTACCTAAAACATCTAAAACTTCATTTAAGGCTGACTCAACGGAACTTATATCACCAGTTACTACTAAAGATCCACTAAATCTATCTATAAAACCTAATGAAACTCCTGAAGCCTTTGTAGCAACATCTGCCGCAATAATAGAGGCTTCACTTGGTGTTATAGTTAATATTCCTATGGCATCCTTTTTATCCACTATAAGACCTAATTTTTTATATATGTCCTCATTAGGATTTGCTATTATATGAGCAAGTGTAACTTGTTTCCCTGGTACATATTCTTGTATAATTCTCTGTTTTGACTCTTCTCCCATATGCTTCTCACCTTACTTTCCCACGTTAAATTATTGACTAGTTAAATCCTTTTCATAACTATTTAATAAAAAAGCTCCTTAAAGTTTCATTCCTATTTTTAAGTAAATGAAATACCTTTAAGAAGCTACATTGCTCGAAAACTTAATCACACCTTTGTGATATCTTTATTATAAATTTTAATAGGCCCTTTGTCAATATATTCACATATTTTTCATATTATTTTGTCATATTAATAAATTTATTGTCTTTTACCTGATTCTTTATTAAGCATATATCTATGCCTATCTAAAATAAGCTCCAAAAAAGGATAATTTCTAAGCATATCAATCCTATTTTGAAGCTTATAAAAAAACTATTTAATTTTGTTTAAAATAGATATTATATCATTTTCATCTGGCACTCTTGGATTACTTTCTGTACATGCATCCTTTAATGCTAATTGAGCTATTTCATTTTCTAAACTCTTTAGTTCATCACAATTAACTTTACACTCTCTTAAAGTTGTAGGCATATTCATTGCCTTTTGCATCTTTTTAATTTCATTTATAAGATTTTTTACTAATCCTCTAGTATTTGATCCTTGTAATCCAACCATTTTAGCTATTTTAGCATATTTTTCTGCAGCTTCACTAAATTCCTTAGAATTATAGCTTGTTATGTTTGCATTATATTCTATTACATGTGGTAATAATATTGAGTTAGTTCTTCCATGAGGAACATGGAATTTTCCTCCTAAAACATGGGCAATACCATGGTTTACTCCTAAAGAAGCCTCATTAAAGGCTAACCCAGCTAAACAAGAAGCATTATGCATTTTTTCCCTAGCTTCTATATCATTTCCATTTTCATAAGCTTTTAATAAATATTTAAAAACTAAAGTAGCTGCTTTTTCAGCTAAAGCATCTGAAAAGTCTGTTGCATTTTTAGAAACATATGCTTCTAATGCATGAGTAAGTACATCCATTCCTGTATCAGCAGTTATAAAATTTGGAACTGTTTTAACAAGTTCTGGATCTAAAATTGCTATGTCTGGTAATAATTGATCTGATACTAAAGGATATTTAACTCCTTTTTGCTTATCTGTTATTACGGAAAATGAAGTTACCTCTGAGCCTGTACCACTTGTTGTTGGTATAGCAATAAACTTAATATCATTTAATTTAACTAATTTTTTAGAAAAATCTATTATTGCCTTAGTTGCATCTATAGCAGACCCTCCCCCTAAAGCAATAACAACATCAGGATTAAAATCTTTAAGCATTTCTATTCCACTTACAACTAACTCAATAGGTGGATCTGGAACTATTTCACTAAATACAAAAACCTCAGATGATGTAAGGTTATTAGTTAATTTTTCTATAGTCCCTGACTTAACCATAAAAGGATCTGTTACTATAAAAACTTTTTTATTCTTAAGTTCCTTTAGGTAATCTAAGGCTCCTTCTCCAAAAAGTATTTCTGTCTTAATCTTAAACCTTTTCATTTTTAGCTCCCCTCTTTTTATTAATTATGCGTAAGAGCTTATTTATAAGTATATTTTTAGTTTACGGGTAGTTTTTTTGTTGATCTTTCTTGTTTAATATAATTAAGGTGAATTTTTAATTATAAATAAAATTGGCTATTTCCAAAAATATACTTATAAAAAAAATAAGAAGCTCCATAGGGATTTCCTATGGAGCTTCTTTGCTCTCTAAACACCACATCGTGTTATTTTTAATATACTCTTTTTAAAAAAACTTGTCAATAAAACTTAATTCTCTTTTTTAAGTTTCTTTAATTTTAGATTTTTATAAATATAATATGAAAAAATAGCTATTACTATTATAATTATTAATGCTATTGAATAATGTCTTAAAGCTTTTTCTATAAATGATTTATTATCATATGCAAAATATCCTAATATAAGATAGAAACTATCCATTATTGTTATACCTAAAGCTGAAAATATAACAAACATAATTTTATTAACCTTCTCAGCTCCTGCAAAAAGTGATATATATGTTCTTGTAAATGGTAATAATCTAGCTAGGAAAACTGTTATTTTGCCATACCTAGAAAATAACCTATCTATTTTTTCAAATATAGATTTACTTTTTTTATGCTTTCTCTTAGCAAATGAAATTACTTTTTCTCCTGCATACATTCCCACTGAATAGCTTATTAGGGTGCCAACTACACCTCCTATAATGGATATTGGCAAAGCATATATCATGCTATATTTGCCACTTGCTAAATTAGCACCTATTGCAGGTAATACAATTTCACTTGGAAATGGCAAACAAGCATATTCAAGCATGTTTAGTATAAATATTCCTCCGTATCCACATGTGCTAGCTAAATAAACTATAAAGCTAACAAAACTCTCTAAAAACCCCATAAACTATTATCCTTCCCATCTGTTGTATTAATTTATAAACTAATTCTTAAATATGTGTTTTTACATATAAATAATCAATATCTTTAAGTTATTATAATACTCCATAAATAATAATAACAAATTATTCTTTTTAATTTATTACTAAAAAGTTTCTTATTTTTGAAAACATTTTCTTGCATTTTTAAAAACATTGTATTATAATTAATGTAAAGGTTTTATCGATGAAACCCTCTTTTCTTACTTTATCATCGATAAAAGCAATTATTTTTTCATTTTTAATGCACTTTTGTGTTATTTACGTATTATTGAATGTGATTAAAAAAGACAAATACTAAAAGTATTTGTCTTTTTTATTTTAGTTATATTTTTCTCCAATCATAAACCTCATTTTTAACATCTATTTTATGTCCATTTATTGAGACAATATTATCATTAATCCATTTTACATCAATTAATTTTATCTTATAATCCCAATATATATTTCTTACTTCTCCACTCATATTATTAACCACTTCACATCTTACGGCCCAATCAGGTACTCCTCCAGAACTACATATATAAGAATTAATAGTATATTTTTTGTTTGGAGATTTATACTCTTCTTGAAAGCTTCCTATGGGTAATTTCTCCATAGTAACATTATTGCATTTAATTTCATTGTAATAATACTTAAATGTAGAAATCCAAATTGCTATTAATGTAGCAATAGTAAGTAAAAATGTAAATAGAATAACCCTTTCATTAAACTTACACTTTTTCTCTAAACTTCTTTGGTCCACTTAATCGCTCCTTTAAAATGTCTATATATTTATAAAATTTAACAAAAACCTGTTTTAATACAAGTTTTATTTTTAAATTAATATATTAAATATTTTTATTATAATGCTCCTTATATACATTTAAGAAATTTTCTAATATTCTAGCTGTCATTCCCCAAATCACAAAATTATTATATTTATAAAACATAACTTTGTATCTTCCATCTCTAAATTTATAATCTTTACCACCGATTATATTATGGAAAGGAAAATCCTCCTTTGGCATATTTATAATTTTGCTGTAGGTAATTTCAGGTTCATAATTTAATAAATATTTTAAAGGAACTAATAATATATGAGATACTTCTTCTTTGTTAATTGAAATGAGATTTTTTATATCTTCTTTTTGATTTTTTTGAACTCCTAAAAAAGGATAAATTAATATGTTGTTAGGTGAAACATAAAAATCTAATTGGCTTATGATTTCCAAATTTTCTTCTCCTAAACCAATTTCCTCAAAGCATTCTCTTAAGGCGGCTTCTTTAGGAGTCTCTCCCTCTTCTATGGCACCACCAGGGAAACATATTTCTCCTGGATTACTATTTAATTTATTGTTTCTTATTTCAAAAATAATATTATCTTCTCCATCTATATTTACAACGGGGATTAAAACAGAACATCTTTTCATGTCCTCTTCCCCATTTATTCCTATTCTATAATCTCTAAAGATATCTTTTATATTCTCAATATTATTCATAATATAATTCACCTCTTAATACCACTAATGTATTTTCAATACTTATTATCAATATTATAAAATTAAATTTATTTTTATTACATTGAGTTTTGTTATTTTATTTATTGGTTTAAGAAACTTCATAATAAACTTAACTATAAAATTAACTCTATTAATCTAACTTCAATTATTTTATCATAATATGATAAAATCACAATATGATTTTAATGTTTACATTAAAATATATAAATTTTATTTTACATAATATTATAAATAATAAGATTTAACTACTTTGATAATAATATAAAGTATATAAATCTTATAAGAAAGGTATAAACATTATGAGTGAAAAATTTAATCCTGATAACTTAGAAAAACTTAATAATCCAGAAAGATTAAACTTAATAGATTTAAGAGAACTTTTAAAAATTTTAGACTTAAATGATTGTCCAAAAATTGCTGATGTGGGAGCAGGCACTGGCCTATTTTCACGTGCATTTTTAGAGAAGCTTCCTAATTGCACCTTGTATGCCCTTGATATTTCAGATGAGTTTCTAAACTATATGGATATAAATCTTCAAGACTATTATGGTGATAGATTAAAAATCGGAAAGATGCAAGAAACTCATATTCCATTAAAAGATAACTCTATTGACTTAATAGTAATGATAAACCTTCACCATGAGTTATTATCTCCTAAGGAGCTTTTAAAAGATGCCTATAGAGTATTAAAAGAAGAGGGGAAAATTTTCATTGCTGATTGGAAAGAAGGTATGCATAAAGAGGCCTTAAGTAAGGATTCTATTATATCAGATATGAAAGAAGCTGCCTTTTCTCCTATTGAAGAGGTATTACTTTCAAATGAACTTATTTGTCTAATAGGAGAAAGATAAAAAAAAGAGCCTTCCTTTAACCGCTCTGGAAGGCTAAAAATAAATTATATAACTAAATCTATACATATATAAACCAATATCTTAATACGTTTACATTATAATTCTAATTTTAGACCAAATCAAGCTTTTTTCAAAAAAATAGTTATTTTTATCCATAATAAAGAGGAAAACTTTAAATATAATATTTCTCCCCCTCTTAAATTTATTGATTATAAAGAATCTTAGAAATAATATTTAATATTTTTTTAAGATTCTTTTTTATGTATATTTTTCTTATTACTGTCAATAATCTCAGTATAAATTCATATTATGAGGGCTATTAAATGAATAAAAAAAATATTTTAGTACTTGTAGGATCATTGACATGTGTAGCTTTATTAGGTTATTTTACATATTCAACGGTTTCTACATTAATGAAATCTAAATCCGTTTCTCAAGAGGTTACTGTTACTGAAGATACCTCCTCTGAGAATAAAGATAAAAACTCACAAGATGACTTAAGTGAAAGATTAAAAGAAACTGACCAAAAGAAGGAAGAAAATAAAAACAATACTGATGAAAAGAAATCAGAAAAAACTGCTAATAGTTCAGAAAATAAATCTGCTAATGATAAATCAAATAATTCTACTAATGAAAACAAAAAAAATACTTCTGATAAAAATACTAATTCAAAAGAAACATTAAATAATGATAAAAACAAATCTGAAAACTCTAAATCAGAAAGTAAAAATACAATAAGCTACTCTTCTTACTTGAAAGATTTAGAAACAGAAAAATATACTCTTAAAGATGATGAAAAATTAAGTGACGTGGCTAAAAAGTTTAAGGATACTTGTACTGTTAATTCTAGTTTGAATATTATAAAATCTCTCAATCAAATAAGCAATACTTCATCACTAGAATCAGGGGATACAGTATTAGTTCCTGTTAACGCTTTTCAAGATGGGAAAAAATACTCTGTAAAAGAAGGGGATACTTGGTATAGTATAGCTAGAAAACACTACCCTAAATATAATCATGAGGTAGTTATAGATTTCCTTATGGATATAAACCCATTTAAAAATGATATTCTTCCATTAGGTGAAGATATATTCTTACCTAATATTTAAATATCTTACCACTTAAATATATAATAAAAATCTTAACCTTCTTAAAAATAAGGTTAAGATTTTTAAATTTATTTTTATATATAAAGTTAAGGTTAATTTTATTTAGCTCTAGCTTATATATTCTATAACTATTAAACTCTAATTTGTTTTTATTTAATTAATTTTATGATATTTGCTCTTACTTATTATTGTCCATAAAATCCATATTAATATTAACTCTATAAGGATAAAGATATATACTCCATAATTAAGTCTATTAATTATATAATGAACTACTCCAAATATTCCACTTAGCATAAAAATAAATAAGGTTATTCCTAAATCATCCATCTTTTCTCCATCTTTAAAGCTTACTGAAAATGGAAGATGTTTATCCATCAACTTAACTGTTATTAGGTTTAGAATAATTATTACAAATAATATAGCTATAATTTGAGGAATAATTCTTAATCCAAATACCCATAAATATACTAAAGCCAATACTATATATACAGGCAGAATCATTTTATAAAACACACCTTTATATACCCCTTTAAATATTGAAGCCATATCATCTATAGGAACAGCTTTATAAATCCAAGATGCTTTAAACTGATCTGAATATTTAACCATAAGAATTACAGGAGTCAACATAAATATACATATATACAATGTGAAAAACTCATTTGAACTAGCCATATGATTTTTCCAATCTGCAAAACTTTCATAACTTCTAATAAAGTTAAATAAGAATATGAAAGGGAAAACTAAGGACATAGCTATATTGGGATATGTTTTTAACTTAAAGTTTCTCTCACTTTTTATTATATTTACAGTAAAATTAAAGAAACTTTTCTCAGTACTACTTCTACACACCAAATTTCCAATCTTAAAGGAAAATGGAATTCTATCTTTACCTTTATAAGTATTATCATTTAACTTTTGAATGTAATCTTCAAACTTTTTAGCTATTTTAAAATAAATAAGTATTGATAATATTGGTGCTAAAATTGCTAACACTGTAAATATTATTAATGTCTTATCTATTACTCCACTTTCTATTATTTCAAGAGGGGCAGCAAACCATAAAGGAGCTATAAATCCTTGCCACCAACTTGTTATGGTAAATCTACTACCTACATCTAGAAAATCAAAAAGTCTTCCTACAAGTTGATACATAATCATTATTCCAACAGTGAGAACTATTTGAACTCCATTTATTATGTCTTTAAGCTTTTCTCCATTAAAAAACTTAAGAACTAAATAATAAATAAATGCCGTTATAAGTATCATAAATAAATTAATAAGTATAATCTCAAGTATGAACACAAGAGTAAATAATATCCCATACCTTAAAGAAACAAGTATTCCTACTCCCCCATAAGCTAAACTTAGCTTAGTCATATAAATCAAAATATTAGTAATCTTAGCTGCATTTATAGTTTTAGAACTTACACCAGTAATTCCAAGTAGATTTTTATCCCTAACATCTAAAAGAACATAAGCAAAATCAGCTATAAAGCTACTACCTATCACAAACATAAAAAATCCAAAATAAACAGCCATTTGAAGCATTATATTATGCTTAATAATTATAAGAATAGACATAAATGTTCCCATTACTCCATAAAGAATTAATGCCTTGCCAAAACTATTATCTTTCTCATCATTATTTTTGTTATTCATAGTTATTGTAGGTTCTCTTCTTTTATCCATTGTAAGCTTAGTCTCTAATATTAATCTCATCATTTCATAATCAACACCAAGCTTTTCATAAAATCCTCTTAATCTATGAACTACAGCTAAAGATTTATCCTTTTTCATAGACTACACTCCTTTATAAGTGCAGTAAATTCCTCTGCTAATCTTTTATGATCATTAAAACCAGTTAAATCATTGAATATTTCTTCTAAGGATTCTTCATTAGAAATTTTCTTAAGTTCTTCAAAACTACCATCAGCAGCAACTACTCCATTGTTTAAAAGAATTATTCTATGACTTATTTTCTCAACAACATCAATTATATGTGATGAATAGAATATGGTTTTCCCATTTCTAGCTAGCTCAGATAATATTTCCTTTATAACCATAACACTATTTGCATCTAAGCCATTTAAAGGTTCATCTAAAAATAATATATCTGGATTATGTATAAGACTTGATATTAAAAGGACTTTCTGTCTCATTCCCTTAGAAAAGCTTGAAATTCTTGAATTATAAACATCTCCTATGCCCAATATCTTCATAAGTTGCTTACTCTTATATAAAACATCTTTATATTCCATACCATATAATTGTCCCATAAAAGTTAAATATTCCTTAGCAGTTAAAGTATCATATATGTCTGCCATTTCTGGAACATATCCTATCTTCCTTTTATAACTTCCATCACTCTTTAAAATATTTTCTCCAAAAATTTCAACTGTTCCTGTATAGCCACTTATAAGGCCTAACATTATTTTAACTGTTGTACTTTTCCCAGCACCATTTGTTCCAATATAGCCTATTATTTCTCCCTTGTGTATATCTAAATTTATTCCTTTTAAAACCTCTTTTGTTCCAAAATTCATCTTCAAATCTCTTATTTTTATAATTAACTCATTAGAATTTTCTAAAGCCACTAATAATTCCCCCATTTTTTTAATTTTTGTCCCTAAAACCCTTACTAATTATCCACCTTATTTTAAAATTATTTTTCTTCTAGCTCTCTCATATAGTTAGCTAACTTTTCAGAAGTTTCTTTTATACCCTCTTCTCTTTTCTTCTCATCCTCTTGTTCTTGTAACTTTCTCATTTCATCTGCAACAATTTCAGAAGATTCTTTAAGAATCTTATTTCTAGCCTCTTTGTTACTTGTGTAATTATCAATATTTTTCATCTTCTTATCCTCTTTTCTAAGATTATTTAACGTAAAACCAAACCTATTAAGTAATTTATTAATGAAGTTTTTTAAAAGAAATTTTAAAATTCTTTTTTCAATTTCAAGGCCTATTTAAATACACCAAAACCCTATCAAACAAATAACTTTTCAAGTAAAATTTTACATTATAGCATTATTTTACACTACCATTCTTATTCACACAATATTAATATTACATCAAATTATTTGCAATTTTTAGCAATGTATAAACTTATAGTTATCTTCTAATAAGTTCTTTAATACTATATATTGAATTGTACTTTAACTTATGATATGATTTATCTAACAATTTAGTTGGTTGATTTTTCAATTTATTATTTTATTAACTAAGTTTATATTTAGAATATATTTTAATTTAAAATATAAATATAAAAATACTTTCAGGAGGTATAAATTATGTTAGTATTAACAACTGAAACAATACCAGGTAAAGGAATAAAAGAAGTTAAAGGACTTGTTAAAGGAAGTACTGTAAGATGTAAAAATATAGGTAAGGATATCGCTTCAAGTTTTAAAAACTTAGTTGGTGGTGAAATGAATTCTTACACAGAAATGCTTACAGAAGCTAGACAAATTGCTATAGGAAGAATGGTAGATGAAGCTGAATCTTTAGGTGCAAATGCTATTATAGGAATGAGACTTGTTTCTTCTTCTCTTGCTGCAGGGGCTGCTGAAATGGTTGCTTATGGTACAGCAGTTATTTATGAAGATGCCTAGATAGGAAGTGTTTTTATGATTATATTAGGAATTATTGCCTTGTTTTATGGCTCTATAATCCTAGGCTCTATAATTTTAATTATTTGGACAATTAGAAGTAGAATTAAAGAAAAAAAACGTGAAAAAATTGATCACGAAAAATATAAAAAATATTAATTTTAATTTAGTGTATAATTATATTTTTGTTTAATACTGATTTTATATGTTTCTTAAGAGCATATTTAATATAAGAAAAATTTCTATTAATAAGTAGCTGTATCAAAATTAAAACTTATTTTGATACAGCTACTATATTATAAAATAATTTTATTTCTTTTTAATTACTTTTTCTTTTTAATAGTTACTCCTCCAAGTGTAGCCAAAGCTGCACCTACTAGCATTAACTCACCTGCTCCTAAAGGTGATCCAGTGTTTGGAAGATTTCCATTCTCATCCTTATTATCTTCATTTTCATTCTTATCTCCAGAGTCTTCTTTGTCTCCTTCACCTTCAGAACCATTTTCTCCACCTTCTGGTTTACTTGGCTTATTCTCTTCTTTATTTGACTCTGAATCAATAAAGTTATTTATTTTATTTGTTAAATCCTCATATGCTCTTACAATCTCATCATCTGAAGCTTTATTATTTAATAAATTCTCAATATTTTTTAATGCTTCTTCTAACTGAGTTCTTTCTTCATTTTTTTTATCTTTATTCTCAACTAAAATATCTTTTCCACGCTGAATTTCATTTTTAATATCTTCAATTATAGAATCTAAAGATACAAAGGTAGGTTTTACTTCAAAGATTTCCACCTTTCCAGCATCTTTTTCCCACACTAACTTTACAGATACTAATTGTCTTGGATTCTTAAGAACAAGCTCATTTAATCCCTTATCTAATACTCCAAGGTCTAAAGTTTCTCCATTTACAGTCTTTCCAATAACTTTCGCTCCTGATAAATTATCTGTACTCTGAGCAACTGTAACTTTTGAAACTAGTCTCTCATTAAAAATTCTACGTAGAAGATAATCTCCATTCTTAATTTCACCTTCTGGTATATATGCAGAATTTAAATTATTATCTCTTATATTCTCACTTCTATCTGTATAAGTTCCCTCTGAAGTAGCCTTAGTCTCGAATTCTTTTACTGTTTTGTTTACAGTAAATTCTCTAACTCTTGACCAACGATCCTTATATCCAGTTGAAATAACTCTAACATATCTAGCTTTTACATCTAAATCTTTTATTAAGGTATCAGTTCCTTCTACAACACCTAACTTTGTCCAATTTTCTCCATCTAAAGAATACTCAATATCTCCATCCATATAATCTCCGCCTGGTCCTTGAACTAAGCTTATATCTCTAATTTTCTTTTCTACCCCAAGATCTAATTGTACAAAGTCACCTTTTTTAATAGTATCTGAGCATACAAAAGATGTACCATAATCATTATCAGCAACAAAATCAGGATGTATATTTGCGTTTGAGCTTATTCTTCTATTTGTCGAAACTATTCCCTTAGAATATCCTTCTAATGAAATCTTAATTTCATTAATATTAGCTTCAGTTTTTTCCTTCGCTCTTATTCTAAAGAACTTTCCTACTAAAGGAGTCTCATCTTTAAAGCTAGTTCCATTGCAAACTTCTTCCCACTCTATATTATCAAAGGAACTTTCTAATACAAATTTATTACTTTCTACATCTCCTAAGACTTCAAATCCAATTACATTTTTAACATCATTTATAGCAAGTCCTATAGAATCTCCCTCTTCAAAGGAAATCTTATTTATATTACTTGCAGATATAATTTCATTTTCTCCCTCTGAAGACTTATTAATATTTGAGTCTTTAACTTCTACATTTCCTATTAATTTTTCCTTACTCTTTCCAGTATTAACTTTAAAATCTCTAACATATAACTTATTTTCAGAGTCTGAAAGAGCTCTATATCTTATAAATCTAGCTTTTATTCCTGTTTCAACTAGTAATTCTCTCTCTCCCTTATTAACTTCTAACTCTGTCCAATTTTCTCCATCTAATGAATACTCTATTACTCCATTTGTTAAAACATCTGTATCATTATTATTTCTTCCCATAAGAAGATATATGTCTTTAATCTCTTCAGCTTCACCTAAATCAAATCCTATGAACTCATCCTTTTGTACTGGTGCTGCTGACCAAAAGCCTGTATTATCTTTATCATCAAACATATAATTTGGAACGTGCGTTTCTTCAGAAATAAACCATTCTGAATATTTATGGTCAGCAATATTTCCAATTGATGTATAAGAATATTCCTTGTCCTCTAAAACAGTAGTTTCCTTATTGAAATATTCATTTCCAACTTCATGGACTTTTCTTATAAATGGATCTACCACATTATTAGCAATTGTAGCTTTTATTCCATCTAAATTTCTAAGAAGTTTTATTCCTTCAAAATTATCACTCCAAAACTCTGACATATCCTTATTTACTATATCTTGTAATATTTCTATAGATTTAAGTCCAGCATTTCCATAAATCTCAAACTTTGATAAGTGTGAATCTAATTGATTTAATAAAGCTTTATTTTCTAAATTACTTCTTAATTTATTTGGTACCTGAACCATTTTAGAAAACTCATTTTGTAAATTGCTTAATTCTAAACTAATATCAGAACCTGCTTCCCACTTTTCCCATAAGCTATCTATAGTATTTTTAATCTCTGGTGAGTCTGGTCTTCCTGTATCTAATCTAGTTGAATGATTAGCAAAAATCTTAAATTCTTCTTTCATTTCTCCTGCAATAATTTCAATAGCTTTGTCCCATGATTTTTCTGCTTCATATGAAACTGAATTCCATCCATAATCAGCTCCTGTTAATGTGGAAATCTTTGATGCATCAGAAAATCTCATAGGATTAACTATGAATCCTGACACTTCCTCATCTAAATTTCTATCTAAATCATATATTGGTCCTAAAGCCATTTTATCCTCTTTATAATCATTAACAGGATAATTCCACCATAACATCATTTTTCTATTATATACATTTGAAACCTTCTTTGCATCCTCTAAGCTAACTCCATTTGGAGGAATAACATCATTTCCTGTCCACATTACTTCAATATCCTTATCTAAAGTTTCTGCAAATTCTTTAGTATATGTCTTTACCTCTTCCCCGTTAAACATTGAGCTTCCCCAGTATTCTACTGGAACAGTTATTAATGGCTTAACACCTTCTTTATTTTTTATAAATTCTTTATTAAATCTATTTAAAACTTCTGCTTGTTGAACTCCACTACGATTTTCTATATCGTCCCAAAGAATTGCAAAGCTTCTAACTCCCATATCATATAGAGTCTCAGCTTTATTTATTAAAGCTTTAAAATCTGCTTCTCCCTCTTCTCCCTCAAACTTTATATCTAAACCTGGTGATATTGCAAAAATAAAATCAACCTTATTTTCATTAGCTGTTTTTATAAGTTCTTTCATTCTATCTAATTCAGAAGCTGGATATGGCTCTCTCCACTTTTCTCTATGATATGGATCTGACTTTGGAGCGTATATATAAGCATTCATTTTATATTCTCCATACATTTTTATTTGATCCAATCTTTCCTCTTGAGACCATGGTGTTCCATAGAAACCTTCAACTACAGCTCTCATTTTAAAACTCGGCTCATCTTTTATAACAACTTCATCTAAGATAACCTTATTATCTTCCTTTTTAATTAATTGCTTTAAACTTTTTACCCCATAAAAAGTTCCTGTTTCATCATTGCCTCTTATAACTATTTTATTTCCCTCTGTATTTTCATCAGTTACTAATACATAGCCCTCATCTTTGCTTATTGAAGATGTGTCTACATTCATTTCTTCTAATGTATTTTCCATCTCTTCAATATTGTCATCGCTCTCTCCTATATAAATAGTAGTAGCCCCCTCAATTTCTGATTCATTAATTTTTATGCCAAATTCAGTTAACATATTTTTCAAAAGTTCAAAGGCATATGTATCTGCTAAATCTCCTCCAACTATATTAACTGAATCTTCTAAGGTAAATTCACTATTTCCTACAGTCATATCCTTAGGAGTTGGATATATACTTATATCTTTAGTAATATCATTATTCTTAATCTCATTTTTTAATCCCTCATCAGCTTTTACCGATACACTTATACCTAGGTTTAAAGCCATAACAGATGCTAAACACATAGTTAACTTTTTTCTAAAATCCCTTTTAATCATAAAAATCCCCCAATATTTCATTTAATATTTAATTGTATCAAATCCTTTAAAAGTCTTTTTATTCTTTATTTTCCATTTAATACATTTTTATGATATCATACGACACTTTGTTTTAAAATCGTTTTCAAATTAATTAAACAAAAGTTAACAGTATTAATAAATTTCTATTTAATGAACAAACTAATAAAAAATAGAAAGGGTGATTATATGAATCTATTTAAAAGATTTTATATAAGTTTATTTACTCCTAAAAGATATAAAGAACTTATTAAAACTTCTGGAATAAGCACTTTCTTTTATTTACTTATTTTATCTCTTTTATTAGGACTTTTAGCTTTTAGTAGAAATTACACTGAACTTAATAGATTTTTAATTTCTAGAAAATCTGCCTTTGAATACAAAATTCCTCCCTTTGAAATTAAGGATGGAGTTTTAGACCTAAAAGATTCTAACTTTGTAGTTTTTCAAGAAGAAAACTGGACCTTTGTACTAAATGATAAGGAACCTGCAAAAGACTTATTAAAGGATTATGAATCAGGAATTGCCTTTGGAAATGAATCTTTAATAATTAAATATGACAATAATAAAATTACTGAAGCTAATTATTCAAATATGAATCTATCTTTAAATGATAATGACTTGAAAAATTCTATAAATAGTTTAGAGAGAACCTTTGGAAATACATATTTATCCTTAATGGTTATTATATTTATTGCTTTCTCATACATTATAACCTTAATATTAGCTATAATAACTAAAATTATATGTAGTATAAGAAATAATCCTATTGGATTTGGAGAAATAATAAAACTAAGTACTTATGGAATAACTCCATGCTTAGTATTATTAGCATTACTAAATTTATTAAGCTTAAATATGCTCATTACTCTTCCCCTAAGCTTTTTAGTATCAATAATATATGTTTACTTTGGAATAAATTATTTAAATAAAAATAGAAATACTTTTTAAATATTATAAATAGATTCTATTTTAAATATTTATTATTATATAAATATTTAAACCCTAATTGTATATTGATGTGTTCTCCTATATCT
>PPYF01000078.1_pt1 | contig 50822 bp, 55 predicted proteins | sample 1559871 | NCBI WGS metagenome assembly PPYF01 (sample SAMN08240021, study PRJNA423297) | Human gut metagenome, whole genome shotgun sequencing project.
GATAGATAGATAGATAGCATACTTTAGATCCTTTCTTCAAGTAATTTAAAACATATCTTTCAATATATTGATAGACTATCTATTTTGTCAATAGTAGATTGAATATTCTATGTGTTTAAAATATTTTAAAGCATCGTATAAATATAATATTTATATATTATATTTATACGATAATAATATTATTTACAAAATGTGGTTTTTGTTAATAATGCTCAATTGTTCTACCCTCTTTTTATTATCAAAAGTTACAATTTGTAAATAAAATATTTTATAGACAGAAAAAGCCTAAAAAGCTTGATAATACGCAACTTTTTAGGCTTTATTCTGCTATAATTTTAATAGTGCAGGTCAGAAATTTCGCGAACCTAATTCATAACGAAGAGGTGTCCTTTACGGAAACTTTTTGTTAAAGTGCTGGTTGGCAACGCATTGGCCTGCGTTGGGATAGTAGCACTAAGCTAATTTACCAGCCTGACTATTGAAGTAATTACCTACTTTGATTTCAGAAGTAATTATAGCATGAATTAGCTATCTAAGAAAGGAGTTGAGATATCTCAACTCCTTTTTCTATAATGTTCAAAATTATTCGTTACCAAATAATTTTGAATATTCATTCCAAAATTTACAACGAGTATTATACATTTCCTGGATTTGTTTTGAAAGATTTGATAATTCCGCTTTGTTGCTAATGTCAATCCTAATATCGCGCCATCTATCGCCAATATTTGGAAGAGTTGTATCCATTAAAATCAAATTGTTTAATTGCTTTCTTACATCTTGACTATTTAAGAGTCCTAACAAGTTAAACGGCGTTATTCCCAGATCATTATTAAGTACTCTTAATATTAGAATTTCTCTCGTTAAAATAGAATGTAGATCTTTTTTATAAAGAATTCCCACATCTCCAATTCTATAGCTTCCCCTTCTTACAAAAACGATATCTTTTTCTTGAAGAGCTTTTTCCGGAGAGTAAAGTCGATCATATTCTTTGTCGGGAATGTCATCTAGTCTATTATGAGCAATTTCTAAATTAACAATATCTTTTACTCTAATATACGGATTAGTTCCTAACCCTTTTAAATAACTAGATGGTGATCCATGACCATCAAAACTCTTAATAACATTCTTGTCACAAAGTTCACCTAAAGTAATTTGTTTGGAACTATTATTAAGCTCAAAATAAGGACGTGCTACAAGCATATCTTTTTCTTTGATTTCTGAAAAAGGGATTTTTTTGATATATTTGGAAGAAGCATCATTTTTTAGAGAGTTGATGATATTTGGAATATCGTCAGCAATTTCGTCAGTAAAAGAAAAAGTATGAGGATTAAACTTATATTTAGCTTTTCCGGTGTGGTCATGTCCTATCTCATCTATTTTTATTCCTGTAACAAACTCTTGTTGCTTTTCTCCCTTTCGCAAAAATATAATATCTGTTTTCGCATTATTATAGGGTCTAAATGTGTCATGAGGTAGATCAATTATGTGAGTAATATTGTTTTTATAGAAAAGCTTTTCTCTAATTTGTCGTGCTTTTGGAGCATGGAAAACTGTTTCTGGAAGAATAACACCAAGTATTCCTCCTTTTTCTAAATATCTTAAAGACATTTCTATAAAAGCTAATTCGATTTTATTACCAAATTCAAAATTTTTTTTGGTTTCTGGGGACAATTTAATATCTTTGCCAAATGGTGGATTTGTCAAAATTATGTTAAATTTTTTATCTTTTATCTTTGCTTGTGTGGCGATTTTCCAATTATTTTCCTTTAGAGAATCTTCTACGAATATACCTGCTCTTCCATCACCTAAAACAGCCATAAATGCTTTGGAAATTTTTGCTAAAAATGAGTCTTTTTCAATACCAAATAAATTATTAGTAGCATATTGTTGCTCTTTGTCTTTTTTAGCATCATCACGCATCTTAGTTTGCTGTATTTGATTCCAGACATGGAACATACTTGTGGTTAGAAAGCCAGCTGTACCACTAGCTGGATCAAAAACCGTAGTAGATTCAGTAGGATTAGCAATTTCTACCATTAAGTGGGCAACATTTTCAGGAGTAAAGAATTGACCTTGTGAGCCTTTAGTAGCATAGGAGATAATACTTTCAAATGCTTCTGATATAACATTTCGATTAGAATTCATTAAAGAATAGTGTTGCAATTGAGCAACCACTTTCATCAATACATCATCATCTAATGTTATCTCATCATCTTGTGTAAAAACATCGTTCCAGCGAGTTTTTGCTTCATTATAGAGTTGGTTAATTGCTTTGGATGTCTTTTTAGGATTATCTTCAATTACTCTAAATTTTACATATGTATCTTCTGCATATTTTTCATCATATAATTTAGTAATAATTATCATAGATAATTGTTCCAAAATGATCTCATCGCGTGTTGTACCAGTTGAATTAGCAGCTAAGAAACCACGTAGATTTTTGAATATAACTTTTAAGTTACTAGTTGGTTTTAAATCAGAATATTTGATTTGTTCATTGACAGAATTAAATCCATATTTAGGAACATCTGAAATTTCTTCAAATTTGGGAGTACCGTCTTTAAAATATTTTTTGAAATAAGCAATTGTTTGACCGTTTTCATTGTGTCCGTTATACCAAATTCCATAAGCTACATCACGTTCAAAAGTCATGTAATCTTTGAGTTGTTCTTTTCCCAGATTATAGTTATCTTTCTTAGTTTCAATAAAAATTTTAGGTTTTTTATTTTTTAAATCTTTCGTTCCTTCAAATATAGCGACATCAACTGGAACTGATCGTTTAACATCTGAAGGACTTTTCTTTACACCGAATTCTTTTACCATTAGTGATAGAGGATAATTATAATCTTCATGAAGAATCTTAATAATACCTTGTCTATTGATTTCCTCTGGAGTTTTTAAAATTTGTTTTCCAGTTATAAGATCTTTGATATATTCTTTATGAGCCAATTACGCCACCGCCTTTCTTAATTTGGCGGTAAGATAAAAAGCTCTTATAGATGAGCTGAATAGTAATTTGTTGACATTATAGCTGTGCCCTACATAATCAGATAGATAGATAGATACCATACTTTCAATCCTTTCTTCAAGATGAAATAATTTAAAACATATCTTTCAATATATTGATAGACTACCTATTTTGTCAATGGTAGATTAAAAAGTCTATTGTTTATTACATATAATCCTAATATATAAATACTTTAATTTATCGTATAAAAATATTATTTAAATAATATTTTTATACGATTTTTATATTATTTACAAATTAAGTGTTTTGTTAATAATGGTTACCATACTTTTACTTCTTATGATTGAAAGTAGAAGTTTGTAAACAAAACATAGAAATTTACATACAGAAAAAGCCTAAAAAGCTTGATAATACGCAGCTTTTTAGGCTTTATTCTGCTATAATTTTAATAGTGCAGGTCAGAAATTTCGCGAACCTAATTCATAACTCAGAGGTGTCCTTTACGGAAACTTTTTGTTAAAGTGCTGGTTGGCAACACACTTGGACCTGTGTTGGGATAGTAGCACTAAGCTAATTTACCAACCTGACTATTGAATGTAATTACATCAATCTTCAGAAGTAATTATAGCATGAATTAGCTATCTATGGAAGACGTTGAGATTATCTCAACGTCTTTTTCAATGGCTTAGATATTAAAAATATTATTTAACTACGATAATTATATTGTAAAAAATAATATTTTTATATTATTCAACAAAGTATAAAAATATTAGCTTAAGCTTTGTTTTGTGATTTTATAAATTCAATAAAAGCAATAATTTTTTCTTGATCTGAAGGTGGTAGATCTTTTGGAATATGACGCGCAATATTATAGACTGCTCCATCACTAGGTGATAACTCTCTAAATCTATCAGCTAAATCAGGCTTTATAAGATCGTCAGGTTGAACATTAAAATATTGTGCAAGTTTAAAAAGATTAACATTAGTTGGTTGAACCCCTCTTAACCAAGCTCCTATAGCTGTTGGACTAACATCAAGAGCTTGTGTAAGTTGTGTATTTGACACACCTTTACGTGCCATGAGCATTTCTAAATTATTGCTGAATACTTTTGCGTCTTCTACAGTACTAAATCCTTTTGTTACTTTTACTACTTGAAGGTAACTTGGATCAATATCATCCGGCTCACATTTCAAAACCTTAGCCATGGCTAGTAAGTTATCTTTTTTGGGAATATTACCTTTTAGGTAGTTGTAAACAGTTGAATAAGGAATATGCGCCTGTTTTCCTAGTTCAGTGATAGTCATTTTACGGGAGTGTAGTAATTCTCGCAAGTTTTCTTTGATTTTATTTCTTCTAATTAAAATAGCTTGGGTAGATCGATTTCTCTCTATGTTTTCCATAATTTAAGCAATCCATTTAACAAAATTAACTTTAATTATTATACCAGACTATGGTGCATCTTTTAAAAACGTTAGTCTACTCCTAGCTTTGCTATGTTTAAACTCGAAAATATTATGATTGTAAATATAAATACAATATTTTTTATATGTTTTTGATATATTTTGTTTATACTTTTGATATATTTCATACCATAATACAGTAAAAGTATAATAAGTATATATATTTTATATATGTACTTATTATATAAAATATATTGATTAAATATAAAAAGACTTAGAATTTTCTTCTAAGTCTTCATTAACCTATATTATTTATGAAGATAACCCCTTCATGATTTCGTCATAGTCTGGTTCATTATTTTTATTAGATGACTTGTTGTCAGAGTTACGGGTAGGGTGTTTACTTTCTACCGCTTTTTGCGTTTGATCTTGATGGGTAGGGGAATTGCCATTAAGTTGAAAGTCACCTCTATCAATTCCCGTGTCCTCAAGAAATTCCCGAAGATCCGTGTCTCCAATTTGTCTACTAGCAGTTCTAATTAGAGCTCTAATTGAGCCACTTTGATTTTTTTGAGCTTGAAGCCACTTATCTTCTTTACTTCCTTTGATAACTTTAATAATTAGAGTTCTATCATTTGTCATACTATTACCCCACTTACTTTTTAAGATTTATTGAGTGTTTTTGCAAGTGCTTTTGCTAAAATCTCAAGCCCCATCAAGTTAGCAATTGGAGAAAACTTTTCTCCTAACCAGATCACTGGGGCGTCAGACCGATAGTTTTGTAAACTAGCATTAATTTGGTCAATGAGATCTGCTTTCTCTACCAAGGGAATAGATCCACCACCATATAAATAGATAGTTCCTAAATCATCAGTAGTGCCTAAAATAGCATTTAAATTACTAATAATACTTCTATTTAACGCAGGCATTGCCGTTTGTTCAGCCTTAAGAGCAAATTCCTGATTTTCTTTCTGAATCTTAGTTGTAGGATTGCTATTAAGTAGTTTCTTAAAGGCAACTACATCTTTAACAGTATACCCTTGTGCAATCTTAGGTAAATATCTCCATGCTGAAGCAAGCACATTACCATATCCTTTACTGATACTGTTTGAGTTGAAAGCATCAGCTCTCCCATTAACAAGTAGGGCGAATTCAGTTGTTTCAAAACCAATATCAATACCTAGGATTGTACCATTTACTCCTAGATCATCGGTTGCCATAGTAAGCTTTTGTTTAGAAATATAGTCTTCAAAATATTTCTTTAATTGGTTATTTGCATATTTAATTGCAACTGCAAGTGCAACTTCTCCTTCTTTATATACTTGCACAGATTTAAACCGAATAGTAACTGAAATTTTGTAATCAAAGTTGCGGAAAACGACAATATGATTATTTTTCACAAAAATATTTTGATAATATTCTCTATCATCTGGATTGTTTTCAATATCTTCAATTGGCAAACTGGCTGCCATAATTACAGTAGCACTTAATGGTGAAAAGATATCTTCTCCCTCATCATAAGCTTTTTTTACAACTTGTGCAGCAATTGTACTTAAAGGCACAAGCTTGGCTGCTTCTGTGTGTGCTTTACCACTTCTAGCGTTGATATCGGTTGAGATTCTTTCAATGGTTGAATTTTGAGCAGCATTACCCACAAGATAATGGGCACCATCTATCTCTACATTCATTTGATTTAATAAATCATCAACTGTATTTTTTACTGCTTCTGAATCAGTGTGATCAATTGTGTCATCATAAGCTTGATCAATTGGTGAGATAACAGTTGGTTGAAATATCCGTTCTTCGTCAATTGTCATCTTTAAATTACCGTATCCTAGGTCATTAGCAACAATTAAAGGTTTTTGCATTTTTATCCTCCAAAAATATAAACATTCATTATATAAAATAAATATATCTTTTATATTTATTTGATAAATATATTATAAACTTATATAAAATATATATCAACGTTATATTTTATATATACGATCATTATATTTTATAAATATAAAGTAAATATCATGTAAGATTTATATAAACGTTCATTATATAAAATATAATAAGATCATATATAATGTATATATCAACGTTATATAGAAATTGCAAAAGTACTATAAACAAAAAAGAGTATCATTCTTTTTTGTTTAAGAATGATACTCTTTTCATAAATTATTGTTATATCTTTTATAAAACTAGTAAACGATACAACCAAGTTGGCGCAAGCTGTAAAACGACTAATAAAGATAATCCACGATTTGTGGAATAAATTTAGCGGCTTGTGCTCAAGGAAGCTACTACCAATAGTTCCTTTTTGTATATGAAATTTTCGTTGCACATTAAATTGCCGCAAGATTCGGCAGTTCATGGCAAAATTTTGTTAGATCATGAAAGAACCATTGATTCTCAATCTGAAGATAGAGAATGTAAAAAGGTTGGAACAGTTTCAGCTGATTTTTTGGATAAAGTTCTGAATTTATTGATGTTAACATACAAAAAAAGCCACTAAAGACCATTAGTGACAGATAGAGCATATATACTTGACATTCTGTAATAAGTATATATGCTTTTTTGTTTTTTGTAAAATAATTGTATTTCTATGATTTATAGAAGAAATAAAGCAAATTAAAAGCCGCTCGATAACTTTTGGGGTAGTTGAACGCGACTTTTAGTTTGTCTTAATACTATACCACCGAACTTTTACCGGCTTGTGCTCAAGGGAGCTATGGGTAGTAGCTCCTTTTTTGTACTATTAATGTTTTACAACAATCTTAGTATCTATTCAAACTAATGAAATCTTCAATTAGCCTTAGTGTAGAATCAAGACATATTTATTGTTAGAATATACATAACACAAAAAGTTAAATATGCGGTGGTACTTTCGTTTGAGGAGATGATGCCAATGGTGTAATAACTGTTGTTCAGAATCTTACTGAAAGGAGGTCCAATCTGCTTTATGACAGCCATTTTTGGAGCTGTCCTTGTCTTTATTGGTTTCTTGGATTGTGTAGTGAGAGTTTGTATCAAACTAATCAACGATACAACCAAGTTGGCGCAAGCTGTAAAACAACTAATAGAGACAATCCACGATTTGTGGAAGAAAAAATAGAGTAGATTAAAAGCCGCTTGATAACTTTTGACCGAGTTGATAGCGACTTTTAGTTTGTTATTAATTTTGTCACCGCATTTTAGCGGCTTGTGTTCAAGGGAGCTACTACCCATAGCTCCCTTTTTTGTACAAGAAAATTATAACATGATATGTGACAAATTTGTCGAAAATTGTCTTAAAATTGTCGACAAAATTTCCAAAACTGCCTCTTAAAGTGTCATATTTGACTCAAATAGTATATATCATATAGAGATTTATATTATAAAAGATAATATTTTTATATTTTTGATTATGGCATAAAAATAATATATTTATATTATTTATGCTTTTAGAGTTGTAGCAGAGTATATAATTTTTATCCTAATAGAAAAAATGAGAAGTTAGCTTAATAACTAACATCTCACTTTTATAATTCTTTACTAGTTTTCAAGTCGGATTTTGCAGAGCTTCTAGCTTTGCCCTGCCACATTATAATTGCTCCCAATTAATATTATCTATATCTGTCCATCCGGAATTATCTCGTTCCCGTTCTTTAATGACTTTGTCTACAATAGCTTGCCAATCCTTATATCATATTCAGTATTTCAAGGATATTATAGTTATAATATTTAAATAGCATAAATATAATATAAATTACCGTATAAAAGATATTATTTTTATAAGGTAATAATAGTATAAAAATATTGTAAATACAGTACTTTTATCTTATTAGATAGTCGAGTTGCCCCCAACTATAGGCCTAGTCAGCTATAAGAAGAGTTAATTTTATACATGAAAATTTATTATAAAACGATAATTATATTTTTATAAAGACAACAAAATAAATTAAAAATAAAAAAACAGTTGCCAACAACGGCATAGACCTGCTATTCTTAAGACGGTTGATGTGGCTGTGTAATATAGCCGGCAATCTGTTAATTAAATACAAAAAAGACGAGGTTGGAAGGTACTGGTAATACCTTGCCAATAAAGTTATCGATATTGCCATCGATAACACCTCGTCTTTTGGCAGATCTTTCTGTCCACCAAAATCCATTATAACGGATTTTGTGTCTTTTTGATACACTTTTATGCTCCATATCGGATGATAAAATGGGTGGAAACTAAGGTTGGTAATCCAAAAGGCGTAGTGTTATTGATATAGCACTACGTCTTTTTTGTTTTAACAAGTTGCCAGGTTGGTCACATTAACCAATTTCTGCAAAGTTCAGCGCAGCAACTAAGGTTGCTGTGCAGGGCGCTTAATTGGTCGAATAATTGGATCACGTGTTATTAAGTGCCGTGCACAGCAGCTCTATCTGATCTGCTGGAGGATAAGAATTATTTTTGATTTAAACGTTCGTTAATTAAATCAAGAATTTCTTGGCCAGTTATTTTCTGGCCATTTGCAGTGAAAATATCCTTGCTAGTAATTTTATGGGCAGTCTCAGTATTCTTTTTTTGCTGAGGCTCCATATTATCTTCATATCCAAGTAACCATTGAGTGTTTACCTGGAGTGCTTGAGCGAGAATATATACCTTGTCCTGCTTAGGGACATGTTTATTGTGCAAATAATCACTGAGCATACCTTTGGAAATACCAGTCTGTCTGCTTAATGCAGCAGCGCTGATATTTTTGTTTTTCAAAGCAAGGTTAAGACGATCTGCAAATGTTTCTTTCATGATTTTTTCCTCGAAAAAATAAAAACTGTGAGTCTATTTTAACATTTTTATTTTTACTTCGTTGCGAACATTAGTTCGATGAGTTAAAATAACGTTGATAGTAGTTCGAAAAATCGAACTAAATGGAACTGAAAAAGGATTAGGTGTTAAGGCATGAAGATTACTGTGACTAGTGATAAGGCTCACTACGACGATTTTAAAACTAAATTTGAATTAGCAAGCAAAGAATTAACTGTTTTGCTAGAAAATGAGGCCTATCTAAATAAGCCAATTAATTTTTTGCTAAGGATAATCTGCCAAAAATATGGTTTCGAGCTAAGGAGTTACGTTACTTATGACTATGAAACGAATAAATATTCGTTAATTACTAAGCTTTTTGATAAAGAAACAAGTTGTAATTTGGAACTTTCAACAACAACAGATATTAATCTGAGAGAAGCAGCTATTGAGAATACAATATTACTCTTTGATGAAAAATTGCCTAAAAAGTATGTCGGATGACTTAACTAGATATTGGAGGATGTAAAAATGATTAGTAGTTCGAGTCGATTGTTGATTAATGAGAACCCACTACAAGTGTTGCCGTCACTTGCGGTTGCTTTGAAAAACATCAATGAAGCAGTCATATTACAGCAAGTGCAGTACTGGGTTAATCGCTCAGAAAACGAATATGGTGGGCGCAAATGGGTGTACAACACGATTAAGCAATGGAAAGATCAATTTCCTTGGCTAACAGAAAAAGCTATTCGTAATCGATTTGATTCGTTAATAGAAAAAGGGGTAATTATTACTTCTAATTTTAACAAATCTAAGTTTGATCGAACTAAATGGTACACAATCGACTATGACAAACTTAATTCTTTAATTAATAATCAAAATAATGGTGAAAGCCCTAATGCGACGCATTCGGAAGAAAGTTCCGAATCAAAGCGGAAAAAAGTTCCAAATGCAACCGGAAGTAAGGTTCAAATGGATTCAGAAAAAAGTTCCACTTCTCATTTGGAAGAAAGTTCCACTTCTGATGTGGAAGAAAGTACCGAACCTATACCAGATAATACCATAGACTACTCAGAGATTAACACAGAGAATACTGATTTGCGTTCATCTGCTATCGCCGATGAACCTGTTTCTCAATCTCAAAAATCAACCCTAACTCAAATCATTGAAAAAGAGTTTGAACAACTATGGTCCTTGTATCCTAGAAAATTGGGTAAATCTAAAGCTTTAAAAAAATATATTACTTGGCGAAAAAAATCAAAATCTAACACTTATGATGTTATGAAAGCTTATCTCGATAAGTATCTCAAGTATATTGAATTGAACCAAATATCATCTCAGTACATCATTGCTGGGTATAAATGGTTTGCTGATCGCTTCGACGACGAGCTTGATTTATCACGCCCTCAAAATTCAGGAAAACGTTATGTGCAAAAACGAGTACGTAAGGTGACGGACTGGAAAGAGTATGTGGACAAAACTGCTAGAAAAAAGGCCGAAATAGGTTCCGAACCAACACTTAATGATGAAGAAGTAGAGCAAATTTTTAAAGAGTATGGTTCTGCTGATATGTCTCGTCCTCAAGACTCGAGTGACCAAAAACGTCATGAAAGACGTTTAACGAAATTAACGAAAAAAGAACGTGATCAGATTTTTAAAGAATTTGGTCCTCATGGTAATTCTAACGTTGATTCTGAGACAGATTCTCATAATTTAACTCAAAATGCCAACGCAGATTATGAACTAAGTGACAGTATGAAACAGTTCTATCATGACTTAGGAATTGACTAGAGAGGGTGCTTTTTTGAAAAGAATGTATTTAATTCAATCAACTGATCCTCTCATGGCTAAAGCAATACAGAATGCCGTTATTATTGCTGATAATAAAAAAGATGCTGTAAAAATGTTTTCAACTGAATTGCGTAAAAACGAAATTTCTTACTGTGAGCAAAAATATCGCCCCGAATGGTTTGATTGTCAAAGAATCAATTTACAACAATCAAGTGTATGGCTCCAATATGGTGGTTCTACAGGACGATTTTCGAAAGTTAGAGAAATTGAAGAGTAATGATGGAGGTGCAAAGTAAAGATTATGATGCATGAGCTTAAAATTTTGCCTGAGTATTTTCGAGCTCAAGCAACGGGAGTAAAAACGTTTGAAATCAGAAAAAATGATCGCAACTTTAAGGTAGGTGATGATTTATGGCTACGTGAATACGATTCAAAGTCGAAAAAATACACAGGTAATGGGTTGGTAGTAAATATCACATACCTAACGTCCTATATGCAGAAAGAAAATTATGTAGTTCTTGGAACAAAACTAAAAGCTTTTGTATGTAGTGAATGTGGTGATGAATGTGATTGTAAAGAGGTATTTAAGTTACCTAACGGAAAATACATTTGTAACTTTTGTAAATATATTTTAGAGAATGAGTAATTTTTGTTTAGAGAAAAATAATTGAGATAAGGAGTAGAAAAATGAAATTTGATATTGAAAGCATGAAAGAAGTAAATAGTCAGTCCTATAACACTTATGAGATTGTGTACGATGACGAAACAGGTGTGGAATACATTGTTGCGCGGGTAGGAGCTGCAGGCTGTATCACGCCACGCCTCGATAAGTTTGGTAATCCTGTAAATTATTACGATTCACATTTAAACAGCAATGAGAACTAGTTGTATACCTACTTAGAGAATTTAAGAACGGAGAATCTGACTGATGAATACAATCACAGTAGAGAGTGCAAATGCAATGATATTTCGCTTTTTACAAAAAATTACAAAAGAAAAAGAATTAGAACCTAAACTTGATCCAAAAAAAGATGATTTTGCACTTGTTTTGCCCTTGAAAAATGATCAAGCAATCATGTGGCTTGTAGGTTGGAAAGATGGAGAACGAGACTTTGAAGTGAATGTCACTAACGATTTTGACCCTAATAAATTAAAACAAGAAAAAGTTATTTTAATGCCCAGATTAAAAGAAACCGGCTTAGAGATTTATGATGATTTTGAATAAAAACAAGGAGTAAGAGATGGATTTTACAAATGACCTAATTGGGGAAAGTATTACTCAAGAAGACATGATAGATGCAATGGCTGAATCACTGGATGATATTAGTGTTCAAGCACTATACGATGCTCTTCCGCAGTTTATACAAGAAAGATTAGATGATCTTGCTTACGATGTTAAAACAAAAGCTGATTATAACTTTCACGTTATTCTAAGCGCCTTGCGACAAGGCGTGTTTTGGTCGACGTTATCTGAGTTGGATGAAAAAGATCAGGCCAAACAATGTGAGGCAGATGAAGTGATGGTTCCTGATCAGCCAGATGAAGAATATGTTGCTGAAAAAGATGGTAAAAAATATATTTTAGATATTTATTACTTAGCTAAATTTGAGCGCCGACAAAAAGGAATTGTGAAAGTTGATTTAAGATTGCCAGATGATCGAACAATTGAAGTGCAAACTCCGGATTTTCGATTAAACCTTGGTTTAAAAGAACTCAATGAATGGGTAAAAGAGAATATCCTTACTGATCCTTGGGATCCCGCACCTTGGCAATATGATGCAACAGCTGGTATAGAAAAGAATCTAGAATTTAAGAAGGTAAAGTAGTAATGGAAAAAGTTGATGCCGCTGGTCGTCTAGCAGTAGCTGGCTATTGCAATGCTTATCCGGAATTAGTCAAAGGTAAAAATTTAAAAAATATATTTTTAAAAGCTAGAGTTGATGAAAACGTTCTGTTATATCAAATAAAAAATATTTCGAATGTTGTTATTAAAGTTGATTTTAGTAAAAAGCAAAATGTAGAAGTTACGGCACATGATTTTTTAATGGATGTAGTATTTAAAAATTAGAAAGAATAAAGAACATGAATCTATATGTATTTGAAAGAGACGGTAAATCGACTGATAAGTTTATCCAAGAAGTTAATGAATGGGTTGATTTGCATAAGGAACAACTTAGAGTTATTGATTACCTAGTTGGACATGATCGGAATGGGTACATTCAAACAATTACTATTAAGTGGCATGGAATTTAGAAAGTAGGGGCATAAATGTTAGTAGTAAGTGATTTAGACACAGTTTTAAACGATGCAGAAGAGTATCGCTGGTATGCAGTTCCTAATTTTTACCTAGTGAAACTGATTGATAAAGATGGAAATTCTAGCGGCTATGTAAGATGCGCATTTTTTAACAAGAAAAAGGCAATCGAGGTAGCCAAAGAACTACATGGTGTAGTTTGTTCAATAAATTAATATAAAAGAAAGAGGCCGACAAAAAATGTTTAATCGAAATGCTATAAGGAAGGTGAAGCATACGTAATGCGGAAACTTTGGACTATTTGGATTATGGCAAAATCTCAAATAATGGAAGAAAATATTGATGATAAAGATAAAAGCAACATACGGTTATGGTTTTATAACTTTAATGTAAGTCTTATTGCTTTTATTATGGTAAGTTCTGTACTCCTTATTTCAGTATTTATACCATTAGATTTTAAGGATTTTAAGGGAAAATCGGAGGCGTATCTCCTTATTTTTTCAGCTCTCCAGCAAGTAATGCCATTATTGTTTTTAACACTTGGCTTAGGGTTAATGATAAATACAGTAATATTAAACATCCTAGTGCACAGAATAGATAAGAAACTTGTTAATAATGGAAACAAAATTGACAAAAGATATCTTTTGCCTGGTAAACATAATAAGAGATAAGTATCTTAATTTGGATAAATAATAATTACGGTGACATATTAGTCATTCATAAGAAAGTTAAGCCTCAACCAAAGATATTTAAGTATGGTGAGTAACTATAAAAAAGGTGCTAAGTTTAATGAGTAATTTTGTAGATAATGTAAAAACTCTTTTAAAGAGAACTATAGCATATGTTTTTCAACCTAAAGAGAAAAAGATGGCTAATGAAGTTGAACGAATTAGAGAGAAATATGAAAAGTACGATAAAGTTAGATTAAACAATTTTTTAATAGGCTATAAGTCGCAAGTTAAGCAGTTGCAATTGGTATTTATCAGTATTTTTACATTTATTGGTATTAGTGCTGTGTTCTTTAGAACTTTACTTGGCTATTTTGGGCAGCAGACTTTTTACTGGTTTAATCTATTGTTGATTTCTGGAACTTCTATGAGTGCTAGTGCAATTGCCAAGCTTACGTCGGATGATATAAGAATGCTTTTATTAGTTGATAGCATATTTGTAGTTGCTATCTTAATAGTATTTATTTTTGTATTGCTGATTCTAATTGAGAAAATCAAACTTAAACAGTTGAAAATTTTGATATTAGAAGATTGTATTAAAAAGCTGAATAAAGAATAGTGAGAGAATATTGATGTAAGAATCTTATTTTTTTACTTGTGAATATTGCTTTATTTACATTAAAAATAAAAATTACGTTGACACGTAAAATACAATGTAAGATAATAAATATATACTCAAATAAAAACATTATTTAGCATTTTCGTATTTTGATATCTACATAAAGAATGGAGAAGGCGAGTGGGAAAAAGAGTTAAAAAGAATTACGGAAAATGTTTTGATGAAATAGATGTTTGCAGTCGAGTATCCACCATACAACTCTTTGATCGCTCTGTCTGGATTAATCTGCAAAATGGCATGTTTCAAGAAAAAGTAACTGGTGATAAACAAAACATTACTTATCTTTACCGTCATATCTGGCGTGGCATGATACCTAATGCTAAGGGAGATCACCGAATTGTTTGTAGTAGAAGGTGGACTTCAAAAAATAAGTACACTCCTCTTAAACAAATAACTTGGAAGTTAAAGAAATGAATGACTTATTTGAACATAGTCAGTTAATAAGTTTGATTTTTCTAATTTTCATCATAAGCATAAGTGTAATTTACTATAAAAGCCGAAAATCCTCTAAATGGCTTAAATTGGCAAAGAGTTTAGATAAAATTTGGATCAGATTATTTTGGATCTTAACCGCCGTATTTTGGATTGAGGCTGTAACAATAGCATATATTTTTATAAAAGAGTTTAAATAAACTCTTATTAGGCTGATGTAGTCCAAGTGGTAGGACAGTAATCTCGTTTCATTTTTACTCCTCCAACATAGTAGATTTGATTTTGTTTTTTGAGATTAAGGATATCGGTTCGAATCCGATTTTCAGCATTTATCATAGTATTGAAATATGGAGGAAATAGTATGAAAACTGGATTTTTGGGAATGGTGCTTGCAGCAGGCATCGGTGCTTATATAATCCTTATAATCAAGAATAGGGCAGAAGCAGAAAGTGATCTAAAAAGTAGTTTTAATTGGTCAAAATTAGTTGTAAATAGTATAGATAAAAGGATTGAAGCTTTTAGTAAAGGTATTATACTTTTAGAACAAAAGATAGACGATCTCACTTTAACCACCTCTAAAGAAAAGCGCGAAGAGAAACAACTTCAAAAGCAAATAGCGTACTTAAAAAATAATATTGCCGAATTGGAAAAGTTTAAGACAGAGTACTTAAAACTTCATAGGTCATACGAATCTACAAATGGACGGATGAATACGTCAACTGCTCACCAACAACTTTTGGCATGGGTCAAAAATAGGCATAATGTTATGCTCTTGAAAGAAATTCTTTACAATTTCAAATTTGAAGAAAGCACAACAAAAAAAGATTAATTTTCACGTTTTTAAACGTAGAGCTATACGCTAACGGAAAACAGAAAGTCTTCAAAACTTTCTATCTGGGTTCGACTCCTAGTAGCTCTGTTGCTGATCGAGAGATCAGCAAACATAATTTATATATCTATATTTTCCTCCCGTAATGAAAAACTACAAGGATAGAGTAGTGAAAAAGCTGAAAAGCTTTTTTATAGAGTTATCTGCCAATAGGTAGGCAATCAGTCTTTAATTTCTAGTTTTAATTTTAAGCTTTTTCTAGGTCATATAATTATTTATGATTTTTGTTTTTTGATAATATTGATGAATTTATTCTTTTCCAAATCCAAGTTTTTAACAATGACTGAAAATCCGGGTTCGACTCCTGGTAACTCTATTGCTGAAAAACCAGCAAAAAAAATCTAAATTTTAATTTACATACATATAAGATGATCTCTTAGTTCATCTTATTCTAGGGTTATATGCTAATGGTAAGCAGTTAATCAAGGATATTTTAGTGTATTCTCCACGTGTGTGGAGATACTCCTGATCCTCTTAACGATCCAGGTTCAAATCCTGGTAACCCTATTGGTCGGAAGGCTTGCCGACTAAAAATAATCAAGTCCACGTAGTACATTGACAATTGAATATTAACGTAGGAACCACATACGCGGAGATGTGGGTGCTGCAAACTTTGGAATGCGGCACTGCTCCTTGCATTAACTGATCCATAAGAATACGTTGGGTTGGGTAAGGAGACCTATAAGACCTATATGGTGGACCCTACTGTGGAAAGAGTAAACTTTCTGCTTTAGGCTTCGCAAGCGGCAGTTCATCGGGGCATAAGAAATCTTAGGATTGTAGTTGTTAAGCAAAATTAGGTATTGGATCGATTTGAGTCGACAATATCTTGCGTTTAACCAGTTGAAAAAATTCAGGCTATGTAATTTGTCCGTCGGATGAGGTTATGTGTCAACCCAAACACTTCTCGTTGTTGGTCGGTAACGAAAAACCATCGGTATCAAAAATTTTGTCGCAGGCTTTGATTAAATCTCTAAACAATAAAAAAATAATTTAATTAAAAAGAGAGGTAAACATGTATGTATAAAGATGCATGTCAAAAATTTTACAAAGCATTGAGGAATGGTAATGTGAAGAGAATGTCTCTTGACGAATATGCTCAACGAAGGCATTCCCTTCACATCCGAAAACCTCGCTTAAATCCAGAGTTAACTCACGATGAACGGTTAGCTATTATTAGTCAAGCACGTAACTTTCCTAAGTTAGGATTAACTTACGAGAGAAATAAGTTTGGTGTAATAACTAACGTTTATTATCTGCGTTAGTAATATTGAACTAACCTTGAAAAATGACGTACAAATATTGCTGCAAAATTAAATATGTTGCGGCATAATAATGTTTGTAAAGTTAATAAATCCCAATGGAGGAAGTAAAAATGAAAGAAAAAAATATTGTAAAAAATTTAGCCACTGCAACTTTAGTGTCTGGCGCAATGTTACTAGCAGTAAATAAACCAGCTACAGCTCATGCAGCAGATGTTGATGTGAAAAATAACAGTAATGAGACCCAATCTAATAAACAAGAAGCAATTGTTACAAAAGATCAAGCTCGAGAAGCTGTTACTAAGGCTCAAGACGAAAGAGATGCAGCAAAATCTCAAGTTGATGAAGCACAAAAAAACGTCGACAAGGCTAATGAAACTGTAGCAAATGCTCAACGACAAGTTGAAAATGCTACTGAGGCAAGTGACTCTGCTAAAGAACTTCAAAAGGAAGTAACACCTGAACATATTAGTGAAGTTCAAACTAATATTAAGGATCAAACTCAAGTAGTTTCTGATAAAGCTAAGGCTCAAGAAGTTGCTCAAAAAGAAGCTAATCAGCAAGCATCAAATCTTGCGTACGCGCAAAAAGATGTTGACGGTGCTAACTTTTGGGTAAATGAATACTCAAATGAATTAGCAAAAAATCAAAAGGCAATTGATGATGCTAAAGCTAACTTGAATGCAACTCAAGATCAAATTAACCAAGCACAACAAGAAGTTAATAAGGATCAAAATAGAATTGCTGAAACTCAAAAAGCTATTCAAGATGCAACTGCTAAAAAAGATCAATTAGCAGAACAAGTTAATAATGCAGATCAAGCAGTTTCTAATGCTCAAGCAGATGCGAACAATAAGGAAGCTTCTTTATCACAAACTCGTCAAAAGTCTGATGCAGCTAAGAGGGAACTTGATCAAGCTCAGAAACAAGTTAATGAGTTGCAAGCCAAAGTTGATTCAATTAATACTATTACTATGCCTAAGGGTTATGTAAGCTATAATCAATGGGGCGGTGTAGATCATATTAATCAATCAATTGCTTCAACAGGACTTGAAATTAATCATTATAAGGATGATGAAGAAGCAAAGAAAGAATTGGTTGCTCACGATGAAAATGGTGTAATTCAATTGACAGATGCCCAACAAAAGGAACTAACTCTTTGGGTAGCAGGTATTCTGAATGATGTTCGTGTACAAATGGGATATAAACCAAACATTGTTGTTACTCCTTTATCCCTTGAATATGCGCATTACATTGCTACTCATTCAACAGTTCCAACGTTTGATCATGATACTAATGCAATTGATGAAGCAGAAAAGTTAATTCCTGGTATGCGTATGGCTAGTGAATCAATCGGCTCACCATTTTATGCTGAAAATATGAATGACGTAAAACGTGGTGCATATATTCATATGCTTGGTATGCTGTTTGATGATGAAGGTTCATCACATTGGCAACAACTGAGTGGTATTGAGTATTCTGAAGCATATGCAGAATTCTTTGGTGTAGCTTTAAGAAAAGATAAAGGTTTCATTCAATTTGATTCCTTTGCTTCTGAAGATAAAAATGCTGTAGAAAAGGGTGGAGTATTACCAATTCCTAACTATGATAGCTTGAAGGCTAGTCTTGTTTCAGCTAAATCAGCTATTTCTCCAAGACAAGCTATTTATGATGCAGCTAACAAGGCAACTGCTGATGCACAGCAAGCTTATAATTCAGCTAGTGATAAGCTGAGTCAAGCTAAGAATGTTCAAGCTTCAGCTAAGAGTGCATTTAATGATGCAGTTGCTAATTTAGGTGAGCTTAACAATGCATTAGTAGCTCTTCAATCCAACTTGAAATCCGCAAGTGATAAGTTAGATAAGTTAACAGAATCTAAATCAGATAAGGACTTTGATTTATGGAAGGCTAACGGATTTTACGATGCAACTAAGCAAGATTTAGATGGTGCTAAGGCTGATGCAGATAACATGCAAAAAGCCTATGATAAAGTGAAGGCTACTTATGATCAAGCTATGGCAAAATTAAACCAAGCAAAATCAGAAGTTAAGCAAGCACAAGATCAATTGGGTAGCCTAAAGAGTACTTTAGTAGCTCTTCAAAATGCAGATGAGAATGCCAAGAAGGCCAGTCATGATTTAGAGATGGCTCAAACTAAGCTTGATTCAGCTAAAAAGAACGTTCAAGATTTACAAGTTAAACTTGATGAAGCAAAAACTGTTTTAGCTGAAAAAGAAACTACTTTAGATAGTGCCAAAGTAGAATTGGCTAAAATTGAGAAAGAAGAAGCTGCTAAACAAGCAGTTGAAAAAGCTCAAGAAGAGGCTAAGAAAGCTACTGAGGAAAAAGCAGAACAGACCAATTTCTACAAAGCAGGTAATGACAAGTTAGTTGATTCTAAAGGTCAAGTAATGCCACAAGGCTACACTGTTAAGGACAACAGAGTTTACGATGTTAAAGGTGAATTTGTTGGGGTAGTATCAAGCAATGTTCAAAGTAGAGTAGTTGCACATGCAATTGCCAAAGTTGAAGCCAAAGAAGTAACTAGATCTTCAGCTCTAGTTTCAAGTTCAAATGCATTTTCTGCATCTGCTTCTAAGCAAACTAAGGCTCATACAGTGGATTCAAGCAATAAAAATGGTTTACCAGCTACTGGTAGTCAAAATACTAATCTTATTAGTTTAATAGGATTTGCAGTTGCGAGTGTAAGTAGTTTAATGGGTCTTGCTTCTTCAAAGAAAAAGCAACGTTAATATTCATTAAGTACTTAATTTAAAAAATTAAATAGTAATTTTAAAGCGCCTAGTTTTAAAACATGTCTATGGTACATAGTTTTAGAGCTAGGCGCTTTTTGTGTTTTAAGAAAGGAAAAGATATGAGAGTTAGAAAAAAGAAGAGACTTGTCTTGCTTTTTGCAACAGGGCTAACTCTTGGAGGCTTGGTCTTCGCAAGTAGGAGCACGTATATTGCATATGCAGCTTCTGATAATGTGCCTCAAACCATTACAACTAATAATGCGGGAAAAACTTTCGTCACGGCCTCTTCTGGTAAACTATATGCACAATATGAGGGACAGTGGAAAGAAGGCTATGGTTATCATAGAGTTAACATTATTAAAGAAAAAGGTAAAAGCGGACGCGATTCTTACATTTTTTGTATTAATTGGAGCAAAGAGTCTCCAAGTAATAAGCAACTGACTAAGCAATATCAAGCGAATCCTGAAGTTCAATGGCTAGTAACGGATTTTGCTAAAGGTCATGATAAAGCCTTTGAAAGATTGGATAATGCTGGTGCTGATTATGATTTGGCTGATTATTGGCTTTACCAGACAGCAATTCACTTGGTTGCATGTCCCAATGAAGTATCACCAATCGACGGTAAGAAGCCGGGGGACACTTTAGACAAGTTTGCACCTCAAGTTCGGGATAAGGTTCTTCGTTTAGTAAATGAAGCTAAAAAGCATAAGAATGAGTCGGATTCTGAGATTGTGTTAAATCAAGCTAAGCTTAACTTTGATCCAAGCGAGTTAAATATTAATTCGGGTGATCTGCATGGAGATAAGTATGAAAAGAGTTTCCAAGTTAAGTCAGATCAAATGCATGATATCCAAGTTCATGCAGCAGAGTCTAAAAACGCAAAATACTTAAGTGGTACGCGAAAAAATGGAAGTAAAGTTGACTGGAATAATATTAATGCCGATGATAATTTGAAAGTCTCAGTACCATATAGTGATATGGCAAACAATTCTGATTTTTCGTTTAAGGTTAAGGCTACTGGACACTGGAATAAGCGGGCTAAGGTAGCATGGATCTATGGTAATAATGATCCTAACACTCAGCATGTAGCGAAGTGGGCTATTAAAGCCACTACAGTTGCCATGGAGGGTGATGCTGAAATGACCGTTCATGTTAAGCCAGCATTTGGTAGTTTGACCTTTGTTAAAAAAGGCTCTGGGAATAATAACACCACACTACTACCAGGTACTGAGTTCTTATTAACTTCTGATGGCTTCATGGAGAGAAAGACAGCTGACAACAATGGTCGTGTAACTTTCGATAACTTGCCGTTGGGCAAAAAGTACCATTTGAAAGAAATTAAACAACCTAATGTTAAATATAATGGAAATTATGACCGAGATATTGATCAATTAAGTGGTGATAATCCTCAACGTCAGGTTGATTTAGGTACGATTCTTAATCAGAAAAAATATCAAGATTTTGATGTTGCCAAGAAAAATGTTAAGGGAGAAAGTATAGAAGGTGCTCAATTTGTTATCATTAGAAAGAAACAATTTGAGCCATTTACTCAAGTATCTATTGAAGATGCTAAGAAGCAAGCCTTACGACAAGTTAATGGGGAATTAGTAGATGGTCACGGAGATCAACAGCCATACATTGCTACTACCGGTCAAGATGGACACGCTCGATTTAACAAGGTGTTAATTGATCCAAATGTACCTTATGATTATTATGCTGTCGAAATTAAATCGCCAAATGGTTATGCTTTAGGTACAACTCCAATCAAGTTACCTAATGTTGGCCCCACATCTCCTGATGTTGTTACAGGTGAAATGACTGATACAACCCAACCAATTCCAACAACTGGTAGTGATTATCTATTAATTGAAGCTACTGCGGCAATCACAATTACTTGTGCTGTAGGTGGCTACGCATACTATGTATCAAAGAAAGATCAGAAAGAAAAATAAAATCGCATGAAAACTTTTTTAAAATCTAAAGCTGGAAAAGTACTCACAATAGTTACATTTTTAGTAGCAATTGTGAGTTTTTTTTGTTTAAGAGCCTATTATCAAAATCAGCAGATTTTAAATCATGAAGTTAATACTGCTGTAACTACAAAGACTAATAGAGCTGCGCTAAAAGAGGATAAGAACATTCAACCGCCTACTGAAAGTGATCTTATTAAGAATAAGAAGAAAGCTTTGCAGCTTGGCGTTGATAAGTGCCCGAATGGATATCTAATAATTCCATCAATTGGGGTGAGATTACCTATTTACAATCGTGCTAACAATTATACATTAGCTTTAGGAGTAGGTAAGGATTACTATCTCGACAGTCAATTCGGGAAGGGAAATGTTGTCCTAGCAGGTCATGATATGGAACGACCAGGAGTACTCTTGAGTAACCTTCATCGGGTTAGAGTTGGGGCACAGATAACTTTGACTGGCTACAATGGAAAAGAATATCAATACCGTGTTATTAGTAAGAAGGTAGTGTCTCCAACAGTTAAGATTGTTGACGGAAAACCTGTTGAGGGTAGTGCATTCTATATGCCTAAAGAAGGGGAAAAACCTATAGTTACAGTGTATACATGCGCTAATGGAGGAATTAACCGCCTTGTCGTTCAGGGCGAGTTAACAAATTAAAGAAGAAAAGATGGATAGAGCATCGAGCATTTAGTTCGATGCTCTTTTTTTGTCTAAAAAAGGAGAATATTAATGAATCGAACATTTAGAAAATCTCTTGCTACTGGCGGAGTAGTTTTAAGTTTATGTGGAACTGCCCTAGTAGGAGTTCAAGCTGCAGTAATGATGGCACGACCAACAATTGTTAAAGCTGATCAAGTAGCACCAAGTACTACTAACATTACAATTCACAAATTAATGTATGATACTAAAGATGCTAAATTTTTTGAAGATCACAAGATTAAGAATGATGGTACTGATAAATCAAAAGAGTTACCAGATCAAGCTACACACTATAACCCTACAACAATGGGGAAAGTCGAATTTACTTTGTACGACATTACTGATGTGGTAAATCAAAAGTTTAATGACGGTAAGGGTTTGACCGGATACACCAACAGTGCTGCTGATCAACAAGCAATGAATGGCCGCGTCAAGTGGATTAGCGAATCAATTCAAAAGTCCTTTAACAATGCCTATGATGCAACACACGGTGTAGATCCCGCTAAACTTACCCAAGAAATGAGTAAAAACGAATATCTTGCTGGAGCTCAAAAAGTAGCTACTAAGGCAATTGATGCTAATGGTAATGTAACCTTCGAGAATGTCAAGGCTTACGATGCTTCTAAGCCTCAGAAGTACCACTACTATGCAGCCGTTGAAACTAAGACACCGCGAGGTTTTGTTACTCCACCATCTGAACCAATTATCTTTGTAAACCCTTATACAAATCCTGATGGAACTGGCTTCCTATCTACTACTAATCTCTATCCTAAGAACAAGACTCAAAAGTTAAACTTCGATTTAACTAAGTATGTATTATGGAATGCTGATAAGGGTGATAACAAGAAGGTACCACTTGCTGGTGCTAAATTCCAGTTGTACCGTGGCGAACCAGGAAAAGGTGAAAAAGTTGGCGGAGTCCTAACTACTGACAGTAAAGGTAAGGTAACAGCTAATAACTTGATTATGGGTAAGTACTACTTTGTCGAAATTCCAAGTGAAGTTGCAGGAGACGACGCTGATGACCAAGCACGAGCAGCTATTTCACCAATTGCTAAAAATGATACTCGAAACAAACTGACTTTCGAAATTGGCGAAGATGGTATTGATCCAACCAAATTACAAGGATCTCTAGTTAACTATGGACCTACCAATGAAGAAAAGAAATTAACTAATGGTATTGGACCAAATCAAAGTTTGCACCGTGGTGACTTTGCTCACTTCAACTCTAAGACTGTGATTCCACAAAACATCATGGGTTCTGCATGGCAAATTGATGCAACAGGCACTAATGCAATGACTGAACCGTATCATACTTTCTTTACTCGTGATGAACCAGAAAAGAACTTGAAAGATGTACCTGCAGAAAGACACTTAGTAATTACTACTCCTGATGGTAAAAAGCTTGAAGAAGGAAAGGACTACCAAATTTTAAACGGTTCCGACAGTAAATGGTGGGTTAACTATGTAGTTAAAGGTTTAAGCGAACAAGATTCTAAGACTCTTCAAGATGCAGCAAATTCTCATGATAATAAGAAGATCGATGAAGCTGTAAAGGGACTAACTTCAGGTAGTGTAAGTGATCTTGTTGCCGCTCAAGCTGGTAAGAAACTTAACTACGAGTATGATGAAGTTTTGACTGACGATACTCCATTAGATCAAAAGATTGTTAACACTATTACTCTAGGCTGGAATGATGGTAGTGGCTATAAGGAAATTCATCGTCCTGATAATACTATTACTTATGGTATTAATTTTATTAAGGAGTCTTCCGGCTTTATGGGAACAGGTATTGGTGCGCAAAAGCTTGAAGGAGCACAATTTGCTGTTCAAGATTTAAGAACCGGCAAATGGTTCAACGGTTTTAAGGATAACGCAAAGAAGGGCGAAAAAGATATTGATTGGGTAGATAACTACTCCGATGTTAAAGAAGGGATCTTAACTTCTGATAAGGAAGGAAAATTTGCTCTACAAGGTTTCTCCGAAGGTGATTACAAGTTACGAGAAGTAAAGGCACCAAAGGGATATCAATTAATGAATGAGACCGTCAACTTTAAGATTGGACCACACACTAATGATCAAACTCTTGCTAACCCATTTGTTGTGAAGAACGACGAAAAGACAGCTATGCCGTTTACAGGTTCTCAAGCACTTCTATTTAGTGTAGTTGCTGGAGTTGTAGTTGTAACAGTTGTTGGTGGTGCTTACGTCTACAAGACTAAGAAAGCTGATAAGTAATGAAAAAAGGTAAAAAACCGATAGCTATTCTTATTTGGAGCGTTCTGTGCTTGGCGGTCTTAGGTGCATCAACCTATCCATTTTTAAATGATTACTTTTTAGCAAAAAAGCAAGAAGCTGAAGTTGCTAAGTCTGAAAAGCATGGAAGTAACTACTTAGAAGCGTTGTACAAGGCTCCATCTACTCAAAAGCCGATAGATCCATTTGCGAAGGATCCAACTAAAAGGAAGGATAAGAATTCTATTGATGTGGCTGAGTCAGAGCTCAAGCCAATTGCAGCTCTAAGTATTCCTAAAATCAAGGAAGTACTACCTATTTATAATGGAACGTCTCAAACTGTGTTAGATAACGGTATTGGTGTGTTGGAAAATACATCTTTACCAACAGGCGGAAAAGGTAAACATTCAGTTTTAACAGGACATAGTGGACTAAGTCTTAATCGGCTTTTTACCGATTTACCGAAATTGAGAAAGGGTGACAAATTTTATATCAAGGTCAACAAAGAAGTACACGCTTATCAAGTTGATCAGATTAAAACCGTATTACCAAATAATCTTCGCTACTTCCAAGTGGATCCTAATGAAGATTATGTCACCTTAGTTACTTGTACACCGCTATTCCAGAATACGCATAGGCTTTTGGTGAGAGGTCATCGAGTTCCGTATAATGAGGAAAACATTAATGCGGATGGAGGTCTAACCTCACTAGGTAAGGCTGCAATTGCAGCTACAATTGTAAGTTCCCTTATGGGATTAGTTTATTGGTTCACACATCGTAATAAGAAGAAAAAAATTAGAAAGGTACATAAATATGCGACACGCAAAGATGAAGAATAAAGTTGTTTCTGCTGCTTTGATCTCAGCTAATGTTCTTACATTAGTTACACCAGCTGTTGTACATGCTGCTGATCAACCAGCTACTTCTTCTCAATCTTCTCTTGTACAAAATAATAAGCAAGAAGATAAGAATAAAAAAGGAGAAACAACTACTGACAAGAAAGAAGATAAGACAAAATATTCTAGTACTGCAGTAGACCTAAAGTCTGAAGAGAAGAAAGATAGCAATGAAAATCCACAAACTTTAAAAGAACAAACAATGGTTTTACAAAAAGTTATTGCAACCTCTGAAGATGATTTGAATTCAGATAGTTTAAAGGGCGTAAATGGCGCTAAGTTCACTGTATACGACGTCACGGATCTGATGAATACAATCATTAAGGAAAAACTAAAGGTTTCTGATTCTGCACCAACAGATGAAGCAATTGATAAAGCCGTTGATAAATTTAATAAAGATGGAAAAGAAGTAGTTAATACTACGACTGATGCTATGGAAAAAGAAGCTACCAATCAATCAACTTCTGATTCTGAGAAGTCCGGTTCTGATAAGCAAGAGCCAGCTAGAGTTTCTGAAACTACAAAAAATTCAGATAAACAAGCTGAAGGAAAAGCTTCAACTCAAGCTCCTAAAGCAGATTTAGATTTATCCGATAGTACTAAAGAAAGTAAGAATAAAGAAAAATCTTCTGAAACTAGTCAATCTTTAAAAAGCAAGTCTAGTGAAGAAAAAGCCGATAAGATTAAAGATTCTGTAGACGAATCTTCTAAGTCTTCATCAGACACAAATAAAAATAAGGAAGACAAGAAATCTGCAGAGGAAGAAAAACTTGTTGCTGAAATTGAACAGATGCGGAAAGATGACACGATCCGCAAAGAAGTTGCTAGTCGTGCAGCTAAACTTGATCCTAAGGAAATGAAAACTTTCGCTCAAGTTACAACTGAACATGATAAGGAAAGCAATAAAGATGGTGTAGCACGAGTTAAGTTACCAATTGATGGTAAGTACCACGCCTACTACATTGTTAATACTGAGACTCCGAAAGAAGCTTTAGCTAAAAATTCTGATCCAATTGTACTTTTAACTCCTGTTACTGATAAGGATGGCAAGTATAGTCCAGAATTTAAGGTATATCCAAAGTCAGATAAGATTACGCCAGAAACTCCAAGTAAACCAGATAATCCACAAACTTCTAACAAGGAAAATGAGCAAAAGAAGGATAATTCAACTCCAACCCAAGCTCAGGAAGGTGATAAACCAACGGTTACTGATGCTAAGATGGTGCAAACTGGTAAGGAACATGGACTTCTAAAAACAGTTATGTCTTATCTTGAGAATTTTTTTAATTAATAAGTAATTATAAACAGGAAACTTGGGGTGATTTTCCTGTTTTTTTATCGGGTGTGTTGGTGGGAATACAGAAGGTGACTTTTTTGACAATAACTAACTTAACTAAGGAACAAAAGAAAATTATTTCAGATTGGCGTAAAAGCCATGGAATTGATCAGAAACAACGTCTTGCACAAAAGTGTACTGAATTGGGTACGTCTTTAATTAAGCAAGAGAAGGGACCAGCTTTAGAATGGGCTCAAGAACAGCTAGATTTAGCTGATTTGTTTGAAGCTACAACTGAAGCAAATAAATTATTTAAGGATAAAAAAGATAATAAGGGAAATGATTATTTAACTAATCGCTCCTCAAGTTCACCATTAGATCATCAATAATTGGTGTTGAATAATGAATCTTATAAGAGCTGAACCAGCTCAAAAGAAAAGGAAAAATATGTTAATAAATACTGCAGAGCCACAAACGGAATTAAACGTTTGTGGCTCTTTTTTTATAGAAAATTTTGATGATATTTAAAAGAGGTAAAAACAATGAATTATTTAACTGCATTAAAACTAAAAGTTGTAACTGGTGCTAGTGTTTGGAATCAAGTTAACAATGGTGCTAGCTATGCATCTACTAATATGACAAATACTGCTCGTTTTATTGGTATTGCTGTAATTGTTGCAGCAGGTCTCTTCTGGATGTTTGGTGGCCAAGCAGCCCAAAAAGCTAAAGCTTTACTAGTTAGTGCTTTGATTGGTGGATCGATCTTACTTCTTGCTCCACAATTAGTACCAACTATTTGGCAAATGTTCGGAGGGGCCACTTTCTAGAAAAATATTCCGTTAAAACGTAAAAAGAAAGGAATTATCTAAATGATTGAAGTAACTTTTACTTCTTATCCTAAAAATGGAAAAAAATTGTTTAAAACAGGTGTTTTTAAGCAAAAACCATTGTCTTTGAAAGAGGCAAACGAGAGGATTAAGGAGTACGCTACAACTTTATCAGCGCATGAATCACAAGCTATTTCTTTTACTATCCTAAAAGATGATGGTGGGGAAGAAATGGATCAATATGATTTCGATACTCAAATTGAAGCTGGCGATACTAACTTTGGCATTATCAACTTAATTAGCCGTGAAAATGCAGATGAGGAGTTGAGCGATGAAGAAGATGAAGATCTGGAAAACCTTCAGGAAGCCGTTGAAAAAGAATTGGGGCTAAATGCTGTTAGTTATGAAGATCAGCTTGAACCAGATTATTCAAAGGAAACTAAGCTAGAATCTAATACTTCTCATCATGTAGATAAGGTAGAAGAAAGTGCTCTGCAAGAAAAGGACCAGTCAACTTCAGGTATGGAGGAGAACAAAGAAGTTTCGGAAGAACTTCCTGAGGAATCTGAGGATTTGCCAGCAGCAAATTATAATGATGCTCCTGTCGATCCACTTCCTGATTTAGTTGAGCCTTCTGATTTACCGAATGATACTCATCAAGAAGATTTTGAAACTGTAGATCTTCCAGATCCGACTAGCGAATTTGTAGCACAAAATCAAGAGCGTGCTGCGCCGGTTCAACCGCCGGCTGAAGCTACAGTCATTCCAAGTAGTGAATACGAAAATCCTGAAGATATCTTTGAAAAGATTCCGAAAAATTTCCAATCGGAATCTTTTGATTTAAGTGTTATTAAGCAACAGTTAGGATATAAACTTTCACCAACGGATAGGTTTGATGAAGAATTAAATCGTGCTATTGATGAGATTTTAAAAAATACTGGCCTATCTGTATTGCAGAGTAATTATGATATTGCTAGAAGTAATCTAGAAAATATTTTAATTGAAGCCTTAACTACAAAATATAATACGATTACTAAAGATACTGTTGATAGTACCGTTGCAAATCGGCTGCAAGATAAAATTAATGACTTAGAAGCCGATGCTAAGAATAATAAAGTTAAAAACCAAAAGAACTTTGAAAAGGCTTGTTCTACTGAAGAAGATCGTCTAACAGCGGAAGATACTGCTAGATTAGAACAATTTAAAGTTCAGTTACAAAATGAGCATCGGGAAAATATGAGATCATTTAAAGTAAATCAAGAGAAACAATTGGATGCTTTGAATGAAAAAATTGATAGCCAATTACAAGAAACAAAGGAAGATTTAAAGCACAGAGAACATGACAAAGTAGTCAATGAAAGAAATCAGGCTCTATCTGATGCCCGAGTTGAAGCTTCTAATAACTTCAGTCAAGGCGTAAAGGATGAATATACTAAGTCATCGGAAACCTTTAGAGTATGCCTTGATAGTGCAATTAATCTTATTCAAGAAAAAAGTGATGAGATTGGACAAAAGCGGGAAAAATATAATCTTGAGCAAGCTAAGATTGCTCAACAGGAAAAAGCAAATGAACTTAAAGCTCGTGAGTTAGATCAAAAGGAGAAAGAACTTGCTTTAACTCAAAAACAAATTGAAAGTTTACCTGATGCCATCGCTACAGCATTGAGTAAAAATCAATCTTCGCAAATTCAAGCAATACCGATGAATCCAATTCCAAATAACTATTATTATGCTCAAGTTGGCGCGCCAAATGTTTCTGTTCCTCCTACTCCGTCTAATGAAGAACTAGCAGAATTAAGAGAAAAGTATGAAACTTTGCAAAAACAGCTTGCTGATTCTCAACTAGCAGCTAAGGAAACAGAGTTAACAGAAGCAAAAAAAGAATTGGCCACAACTAAGAGTTCTAAAAAACATTGGCAAGCCGGTCTTGTTTCATTCTTAGCTGTGGCCGCTTTAAGTACATCAGCTTTTGTTATTGCTGATAAAATGAATCAACAAACATCAGCAAATAAAAGTAATCCATCAGTAGCTTTAGTAAAAAATGCTGAGAAGAGCAAAGAGAAGCCATCTTCGTCTAAAAAGCAAGATAGTTCATCAAAAAAGACAGTAAAAACTCCTTCAGTAACAATTAAGACTCCTGAAGAAAAATATGATGATCTTAAGGATTGGAGCGAAAAAGTTGATTATTTAAATGGATTAGTAGGACAAAAAGACGTACGAGCCTTGCAGATAATTAATCGTAAAGATCCTACTAATTTAAGTAAGCTTTATTTAGCGATTGCTGAAAATAATCAAAAAGATATTCGTGATACATGGTTGAAAATGACTGCAGATGAAAAACGAACCATATCAGATTCAGCAAGAAATGCTGTTGTCTTGGCATTTTATGCAGTTAAAGATTGGCATAATGGGTGGTTAGCACATGCAAGTTAGAAAAGTTAAAAAAATGAAGAGAACCAGTTTTAAAAAAAGAACTGGTTCTTTTTTTAAACAAGTTTTTTCTAGTATAAAACGTGAAACCATTGATGGCGCTAGTTTACCTGATAATACTGAGGAAAGACAAAAAGACGTAAGGCTCTTAGTTGGTGTAATTTCAAGTGCGGCACTTTTTATAATCCTGCTACTAAGCGCTAATACGGCTCGACTTACGTTTCATGTTATGAGCCAACCAGGGTTTAATTTTTTTACTCAGACTATTGATGAAGAGAAAATTTTTGCGGAAGCAATTAATATTGCAAAAAATCCGTTACCGTTTAACTGGTGCATTGTTATCGCAGTAATTAGCCTTGTTGGTGGAATTGGATTAGCTAAAAGACTTAAATTTGCGACCAAAAATGTTGCCTATGGTCAAAAAGGTGATGAACGTTTTACGACAGAAAAAGAGCTAGAAGAACAATATCCAATGATTCCAGATCATGATGAGAGGAGGTAATGAAAATGGGGGAGAAAAAATATAAACCATATAAGCCATCTTTTCCAGGATATGGAGGAATTCCTATTTCACATGTTTATAAATGGAAAAGAAGTAAAAGGTTTCCGTTTATAGAGAAAAAAGGTTTCTATTTCATTGATCGAACTACAAGTCACAACATTATTGTTGGAACTTCTAGATCAGCTAAAACTCAAGCAATTGTTATTCCGATGATTGATAATCTATCGCGTGCCGAAAAACAGAGCTCAATTGTGGTAAATGACCCCAAGGGTGAGCTTTATGCAGCGTCTTCTGCAACATTAAGAGAGCGTGGATATAATGTATACCTACTTAATCTCGCAGATGGCTCTCAATCAATGGCTTATAATCCGCTTCAATTAATTATTCAATCATGGAAACGAGGCGACATTGAGGGTGCCATGCAACTAGTTAACTCTTTGACCTATACGTTGTATCACGAGGAGAATGCAGGAGCTAACAGTTGGGTGTATGAAGGTGCGCAAAAAGCTGTTAACGGTATGATCATTGCGTTAATCGAATACTGTATTAAGCATAATATGACTGAAAAAATTACGCTTAATAATGTGATTGATATGGTTAATGAGTTGGGAACAGTGGATTACGCGACTGATCCTGACGATCCATATGATAAATCAAATGTTCTTGATGAATATTTTAAGCATTTAAAGCAAGGATCAATTGCTAAAAGAGAGTTTGGATCTACTAGTTTCTCTGGAGATAGAGCTAAAGGATCTATCTATTCAACCATTGTTCAAAAATTAAGCGTTTTCTCGATGCCAAAGATGGCAAGAATGACCTCTATGAATTCATTAGAGCTTAAGTCAATTGGTTTTCCAAAGTATTTAGACTTTGAAGTAGATAAGTCACTAGCTAATAAGCGAATTCAGTTTATTTTCTTTAATAAAAAGAAAGAAGTTATTAGTAAACATGTAGTTAAGGTAGCATTTGGTGGATTTGTTCAGTATAACTTTGACGATCAATTAACTGATGGATCCTACCTAATGATTAAACATGGAAAAGAATTTAGTTCGTATAAAATTAAAATTGATCCTAAGACAGAAAAAGTACAGTTGATGCCATTACAAGAAAAAATGCCTGTACGTAATTTGCGTATGCACTATTCTGATAAACCAACTGCTGTCTTTATGAAAATTCCAGACTATGACAGTTCTAATAACGCCTTAGCTTCAATCTTTATCTCTCAACTCTACTCAGAACTTGCCAAGCAATGTTCATATGTTGCTGGCGGAAAAACAATTAGAAGAGTCCACTTTATTTTTGACGAATTTGGTAATATGTTACCAATCAAAGATATGGATCAGTTAATGACAGTATCTGCGGGACGAAATATGTTATTTACTTTAATTATTCAGTCGTATAAGCAGATTTACGCTAAATATGGCAAAGATAAAGGAAATACAATTAAAGAAAACGGTCAGAATCAAATATTGATTAAATCTACTGATATTGATACCAATAAAGAATTTTGTACTTTAATTGGTAATAAAACTGTTGAGGGTAGCAGCGTTAATAAATCAGTAATGAATACCGCTCAGTCGATTAATGTGTCTGCTGATTCAGTTCCTTTGCTTTTACCTGAACGTATTAAAGACTTTATGATAGGTGAGAGTGTAGTATTGCGACCTTTGTATAGACAAGATTTGAAGGGAAGATCAGTACGACCATTTCCAATTTTTAATACCGGTAAAACAGAAATGAGACTTGCCTATACTTTTTTGAATGATGAGTTTAATCCTGGAACTAGTCCTGATCTCTTACAAATTGATGCACCCCATGCTCAATTAGATTTAGGAAGTTTAGCCATTAATTGGCGTGACTGGATTACCTGGTCCCAAGATGCATTAAGTGCATATGATGAGCACCAACAAGCAGATGCAAGTAAACAAGATGGCGTCGGAAGTGATGATACTGCTAGTGGTGCTAAGGCTAAACAGGAAAGTGAACGAAAAGAAGATGAATTTCTTTCTCCGTCTGAAATAGATAGACAAATGGAAGAAGTTAGTGGTGAGTCAGATAGCAAACAAGATGCACTCTTTGAATTTTGGAGTGATCACAAGGAAGAATTGGGAGAAAATGCAACTGTGTTTAGAAAATTAATTTCTCATGATGGCACTATAGATGATTTCCAGCAATTCTTACAGGATGATCCAACTCTATTAGCTGAGTTCATTGAACTATGGCAAAAGATTAAAAATAAAGAATTAATAACGAATAGTAAGTAAGACAAGCATTAAAGGCTTGTCTTTTTGTATGGAAAGGAAAAATATATGGGAACAAAATTGTTGATATTGGCCCAATCCTATATTTTTACTGGATGGATCGATTTGGGAAAAGCTATTTCAGATATGTTCGGTGGTGGCGATTCTAAAGATGATCTAATCAATGCAGCTAATAGTTTAGACAATATTCGCCCTTATCTTCACTTTCAAGATGCAGTAGGACAAGTCTTTAACTGGATCAAGTGGGGAATAATTAAAGGGGTATACAATATGGCGAATGCTGCTGAAAATCTGGCCACTAATAGTCTAGATTTCAGTAAAATTCTACAAGATGCTGGGTTAAATAAATGGATCCAAGGATATGTTCTTGGAGCAGCTGCAGCTGTCATGATTGCGGTTCTGGTATGGATTGGAATTAAGATGATGTTAGGGAAAGAAAAGACCCCCGTACAAAACGTTATCTTGCAGGCTATTATTGCTACCTTCTTAATTTTCAACTTACAACCTTTAACCAATTGGGTAGTTGATCAGTCCACAAATATCTATAAAGCAGAGGTTACAGAAGGTAATACATCAAGCATTCCTTTTGAAATTATTAAGGGAAATACTAACGATATTGCGTATTTGGTCTATAATAACTGGCCTGATTTTGGTACTAAGAAAGATTCAGGAAAAATCAAGACACTAACTGATGAAGATTACGGTTATAACGGTTGGGGCGGTAAAGATGGTAAAAAATCATTTGATCGTCTATCCGCCACAAACTTAGCTAGTGCAATTACACCAGATACAGTTGATGCAATGGAAAAGACAGCTGAAAAATTACAGAAAGATCATAATTGGAAAACTTTAAAATTTAAGCCTAAATACTTGAAGTACCAATTAATCGATGGTGGAGATAAGCCTGCAGCTGTTAAGATTGGTAAATCTAGTGTGCCATTTTCAAATTCATACTCTGGAGGTTATCAGAGATATACAGTTGCCTTTCTTCCAGTTGTAGTTTCACTTTTAGCTCTTTCTGTTGCATTCTTGTTTATTACCTATGTAATCATCAAATCATTCCTTGACTTAGCTATTATGCAGATTTTAGCATTGCTTATCTTCTCCACGGATTTAGATTCAGGTGCAAGAACTAAGGCTGCCATTCAAGATATGTTTACTGCAGCTTTAACCATTGCACTTCAGGGATTTGAATTAGCTTTCTATCGTATTGTTGTTAATTTCATGACTAATGCGGATATGGGACCAATTCTTTACTGTGTAGCCATGATAGCTGCAACTGCTATGCTTTGGACAGGATCCTCTAAGACTGCTAAATTCTTTGGCGTTGACACAGGTGCTCAAAAAGGCTGGGCTATGGGCGCAATTGCTGCTAACCAAACAGCTGGTCTGTTTAAAAAAGGTGCTGGTCTTATCGGTGGATCTGTTAAAGGAACGGCTAAGATGGCTCATAAGGCGGTTGATCTTGGCGGAGCTGGAAAAACAGGAGTTGCTGCAGCTAAAGAAGCTCACAGTAATGGGAAAACATGGGCCGATAGCTTACATGAAGGCTATAATGCTAGTCACGCTAAATCACAACTTAAGAAAGATTTCTTAAATGGTGGTGGTAGTCGTCATCAGTGGAATAAAGCAAATAGAACCGGCTTAGTTCCAACTACGGTTAGTGAGATGGCTGATCGTATGAAGCAAAATAACGGATTAACAGATAATGAATACAATGCGTTACGTAAGCCTACAAGTGATAAGAATAGGTATGAAGATTTTGCTTTAGAACATGCTAACACGGCCCAAAAATCAGGATTGAAATCATCAATTGAGGGTGCCAAGAGTGCCCTCTATACTGCTTATCCAGTTAGAAATAATAGTCAAGAAGTTGCAGAGGCTAGAAAAGATCTACGGCATGCAGTTAAAGAAGGTAAGCAAACTATTAATGATCCAAATGCTACAGATAAAGAAATGGAGCAAGCAAAGAGCAAAATCGATGTGGCTGCTGAGAGATATAGAAAGGCTACAGGAATGACCCCACCTAACATTCCACCTACTCCTAATAGATCAGAAACAGATGAAAATACTAAGGTAGATGAATCTAAGGATAAAATTACTACTCCACCTAATATACCTAATATGGATCAAACTACTGATTCAAAAGACGACGATAAGCCTCCTGTTCCTCCTATTAACACTGAAGCAAAAGAAATGCCAAAAGTTAGTGAAGAGAATGTCCAAGGACAAGGTAATAAGAAAAAGATTCTTGAAAAGTCTACTCCTGATGAAATCACTAAGAGTAAAGAAAAAGCCAAGGAATCAATTGTTACAAACCATGAACCTGATGATCCATCAACAGAGACTAAAGATAATAAAGTAAATGAGTTACCTAAAGTTAGTGAGGAACAAATTCAGGGACAAGATAATAGAAAACACATTACTGAAAAGGGTGGAACAAATCAAATAACTAAAGCCAAAGAAAAGGGTATTGATCAGAAAATCAATTCTCAAGATGATGAAAAAAAGGATGATATTCCTACTAATACAGTAGCTAGTGAAACAACCAAACTTAGTGAAGAACAAGTTCAAGGACAAGGCACTAGAAAGAATATTATCGAAAAAGGTGGAGTAGATCAGATCAGTAAGATTAAAGATCAAACAAATAATCCATCAACTATTACTAATGAAAAGACTGTTGGTAGTTCTGATCAACACATTCCTACTAATACAGAATCTACTACAGTAAATGAGGAGCAGGTTCAAGGACAAGGTAGCGAGAAAAATATTGTTGAAAAAGGCGGAGTAGATCAAATCAGTAAAATTAAAGATCAAACAAATAATCCATCAACCGTTACTGATGAAAAGACTATTGGTAATTCTGATCAACACGTTCCTACTAATACAGAATCTACACCAGTAAGTGAGGAGCAGATCCAAGGACAAGGTAGCAAGAAAAATATTGTTGAAAAAGGCGGAGTAGATCAAATTAGTAAGATTAAGGATCAAACAAATAATCCATCAACCATTACTAATGAGAAGACCATTGAAACCCCTGCTCCAAGTAGTCCTACTACAGGATCCACTACAGTAAGTGAGGAACAAGTTCAGGGACATGGCGGTAGTAAAAATGTTATTGAAAAAACGGAACCACAATCTGTAACAATTACTAAAGATAAAAGTGGAAGACCAACTATTACTACTACAACTACCTCCCAAACTTCTGCGGTAACAAATCCTGAAGTAATACAACCTGATACACAGGAACAAACTATTCAAGAATCACCTCAGAAAGTAAATATAACTAAGACAGGTGGCTCGCAAGACATTACCATTTCTAGTCAGCCATCTTCTACAAATACTACTGTTAGTGAAACACCAACTAAATTTGCTGCTCCTGATCCTACTTTGGTCTCTAATAATCCATCCGCTCCAACGTTAGAAAGTGTCCTACATGGTAAGCATTATGTTAAACACTACACTCAAAATGTTAAACAAGATGTAACAACTGAGATTAATCGGGAACAGATTGATCATCATATCGATAAATTTAATAAAAAAGTAGATTTTAAGTCTACAAATAGCAACAACATTGCTCCGAAACCACCACGAAAGGATAAATAAGAATGGATAATTATCAAAAATTGGTAATGCCGAAAAAAACAAAGTATCGGTTAACAGTTGTATATGTCCCATTAATTGATATTTTAACTGTCTTAGGCTTTATTGCTTTAGGTTTACATGTTGCTAAGATAAGTAATTTGCCATCAATTATGCAATTTGTCTTATTAGCATTCTCTGCAATTGTTGGTGTTGCGGCAGTTGCTTCAACCACTCTTTGCTATGGCGTACCAAACTGGAAAGTATTGTTTTTAGTATTAAAACAAGATAGAAATAAATACTATCCATTATATGTAAGAAAGGAGAAGGAAAATTGGGAAAAAGAGTAGTCAAAAAGAATCAATCTTTATTTGAAAAAATATTTAAAGCGAAAAGAGCTAGCCCTTCGGGGCTAACCAAAAAAGATATTAAATCAATGTTGGAATATTTAGGATATAGGGCCTGTAGCAAACATGGTGTCTTATACCTCAAGGACGGATCTGTATCACGCTACTTAAAGGTAGAAGCTACAGATCTTTTTAGTTTAGATGATGACACTCGATTAAAATATTTGACTGGTTTCACAATGTTTAATCGTGTTTTTACACCAGATTATAAAATTGTTATCTTATCTACTCGCATTGATACTAGTAAGCAACAGATTTATTGGCGTGGTTTGCGAATGAAAAGCATGTCTGAGAAAACGAAACAAGCTGAAATCAGAGGTCAATTACAGAGATACTATTTACAGAAAGTTATTGATCTTGAGAGAGAAGCTGATAGTTTTAGTGATATTAAGTTTTACATTCAAGTATTTGGAAACACGAAAAAGCAACTAAAGTCAGTAGTCAAATCAGCCAAATTTGCAGATCAAGGGTATTTGCATTTAACAGAAGTTGATAAAGATGAGACTGCAGAAGTCTTGTACCGGTTAAATAATCTAAACAGCAAATAGCATAGAAAGGGCGACAACACTTGAGTATTTTTAATAATTTACAAGAAATAGGGAATAAGATCCTTCATAGAGAAAGTACAGTTAATACAAATATCAAACAACCGAATATAGATCCAACTCAAGCTATTAATGATGCTGGAATTAAACGATTGTTGAGAGATGGCTATGACGTTGAATTTCTAGCTAAAACTCAGCCACAAGGTGGTATTACTTTTGACGATGATCATGCAATTGGAGACGGTTATTCTGCTTGTGTTAACATTTTACAATATCCTACTGATCCTAATATCCTATGGGCAACTCAAGTCATGCTAAATGATTCAACCACAGCAATTATGGATGTTAAGACTGCGTCTAGCGAGCGTTTGAAAGGTGAGATTAACCGAAGTCTACAAGAATTGGGAGATCAAGCTGAAAACGGACGTAAGGCTACTTCGATGAGTGATGCTCAAGATAATTATAGTGACTTAATGGAGTTATCATCTTCAATTTCACGACAAGGTGAAATTCCTAAAAAAATTGTAACCAGAATTTTTGTTTATGCGCCCACTATTGAAAGTTTACAAGAAAAAGTAAGAGATCTGATTAAGAGCTTAAAAGGGAACGACTTTAAAGCTACAGTTTATAACTTCACTCAAGCTGATCAATATAAAACAATGACACAACCTTTAACTATTCAGGAAAGAAGCTTTGCGGCTGTTCCTGAACAGATTATGCCGGCTAGAACTTTAGGTTTCGGCAATCCATTTAGTTTTCAAAGTTTAAAAGATCCTCGTGGAATCCCCCTTGGTACAACAAGTGCTGGTGGGGCTTTTTTGTTTGATCAATTTAGATCTACAGATACTAGAAGATCGTTTAACATGATGGTTTTAGGAAAAATGGGAGCTGGTAAGTCGACGTTACTTAAAATGCTCGCGGAAGGTAGTTTTGCAAGAGGTATGTATTGGCGAGGTATTGATAAGTCTGGTGAATATATTCGATTAGTTAAGGCACTAGGTGGCATTGTAGTTAATTTGGACGGTAGTGAGGGAATGATTAACCCGTTAGAAGTTATGGCAACTGTTACAGACAAGGAAGGTAATAAAGTTGATGAAGTCGCTTCTTTCATGCAACACCTAGACAAAGTCAGCGTACTTTTTAAGATGGTTAATCGCGATTTTGAGGAAATTGAAATTCAAGATTTCAAAAACATCTTACGTAGTTTCTATGTTTACATTGGTCTACTACCAAAGGATTGGCAAAGATTTCCTAACAAGGTGCATCTTACAGGGAGAGACCCTGTAGCTTATCCAACATTCAGTGATTTTAGTAAATTCGTTGAAAAATGCAATACAGATGAATATTTAAATGCTATTCATGCTAGTCCACAACGACGCAGAACGTTTGAAAAAATTAAGATTGGTGTTGAAGCAATGATTGATAACTATGGCCAAATGTTTGATGGGCATAGTAATATGAAAGATTTGTCTAGGGAAAAGGTAGTACTATTTGATACATCTACAATTGCCAGCCAGGGAAGCGCATATCAGGCACAACTTTTTTCAACTTTGTCTTTAATTTGGAATCAGGCTCTACAAAATGGTCGTCGCCAAAATTATTTACTCAGAGAAGGTAAAATCACTAAAGACGAAATTGAATATTTTGATGTAGTACTTGATGAATGTCATAACATCATTAATTACAAAAATATGGCCGCTGTAAGTTATATCAAAGACTTTGAAAGAGAGATGCGTAAATTTAGCGCAGGTGTTATTTTTGCCACACAGTCACCTGAGGAAATGGTTCCTGATAAAGTCAATAGCGTTGAACAATCAGAACTTAAAGTTGTGTTTGACCTATGTGCTATCAAAGTTTTGATGGCAATGGAAACATCGCAATTGTCCAAAATTAAGCGCCTATTAGGTGATAGTTTAATGCCTAGTGATTATAGTGAGATTCCCACTTTAACAACAGGGAACGCTATTTGGACCTTAGGAAGTGGCCAAAGATATAAAGTTACAAACTCACCTGATCCAGAACAATTAAGATTATTCGATGGTGGTCAATAATGAATGTTAAAAATAATAATATTGATCCTATTCAAAGATTTTTAAAACATAAAGCTCGATTAGCTACTTTGAATATGGGATTAATTATAGGAGGTGTTACAGCATGTATCACCTCCTTTGTCATATTTATAGCAATTATTTATAGCGTCATTCTGGGAGTTAAAGGAACTTGTGCGCCAGATAATTCTAATCCATTATCAGGAGATGTCAGTGGAGGTGGGGGCTCATGGACTCAAAAAGGGACAAAAGATTATAACACGGCTAAAACAATTTGGGATCGATTAACTAAAGATCTCGGCCTTTCTGGAGCCGCTACTGCAGGCGTTATGGGAACTATAGACCAAGAGTCAAAATTTCATACCGATGCGGTAAACGCTGGCGATAATGGTTCTGGTTTAATCCAATGGACATTTGCCCGGACAACTGCTTTAAAAAGCTTTGCAGAGAGTAAAGGTAAAAGTTGGACTGATTTAGATGTTCAAATTGAAATGCTTGAAAATGATATGAAAAATCAAGCAATGTGGACGAGTGGAAAATTCAAAGACAATAGTTTAAAGACCTTCGGTACTACGACTGATCCCAAAGAAGCAGCTGAGAGATTTTATATTAGTCAAATGGTAGCGGGTGGAGGATATACTAGTGATCCAGATGGAAGTGGACCAAAAAGAATAAAGGCCGCTGAAACAGCCTATAAGCTTTTTAACGGAAGTAGTGTTAAGGCTGATGAAAGTAAATTAGATAGTTTAAGTGCAGGCAAAAGTAATTCTTCATCAAGTTCAAGTGGTGGATCAGATGATTCAGCCGATGCTAACTGTGTTGTAGAAAGCAGTGGTAAATGGGGTTGGCCATTTAAATCTATTAAAGGGAAGCCACAAATTTCTGGCGCCCAATTATTTGGAAACGTTGGTGGGGGCCGTAAAAATGGTTTTCACGACGGGCTAGACTTTGGGACAGTCCCTTATAACCGACAAGATATTTTAGCAATTCATGATGGTACAGTTTATAAAATTGATCATCAAGGCTCTACACAAAATGACCTAGGTTGGTATGTATGCGTCAAAAGTGATGATGGTTATTACGAGGTTTATCAAGAATTTGCCTTTGATCCAGATGATAAAGATAAAGCAATTTCCGTTAAAGTTGGAGATAGAGTATCAACTGGACAAAAAATTGGAACATTAGATTCAGGCCTAAGTAATGTAACTCACGTTCACATTGGTGTGTCCAAAAAGGAAATTATGGCTGCCCAAGCTCATGCATTTAGTAATGATGGCACATGGATTGATTGGTCAAAATTAGTTGAGGAGGATAAATAATAATGAGGTTTGAACAAGAAAAAGAAACTAGCAACCAGAAAGCCTTACGTTTAACGTTATGGATTTTATGTTTCTTTTCACTTGGCTTTGCTTTAGTAAATATACCAAGGCCAGGGGATATAGCTGGAATTAAACAAGAAATTAAAAGTACAGATAAACAGATTATTGCTACGAGAAATGAAGCTGAAAGTAACAGTCCTTTAGCTGCTACAAATAATTTTAATTTAATTGAACAAGAAAAAGTTGCACATGATAAGTTGTCAGAAGGATTGCGAACAACTTTTGGTGGACTAAAAACAAAAGAAGATTTTGATCATAAAAAAGATGATATTCAAAAATTAATGGGCAAAAAATTTACTAATTTTTTTGTGGTTTATAATCCTGATACGCAATATGTAAAGAATGATAATGTGCATGTTTACTTTAGTAATGTCACTAATATTCACAACGCAAAGATCTTTGCCTATACACAATATCAAGTTAAAAAAGGCAATGAAAGTGAGCCACTATCTTTAGGGTTTGAATTCGATTATGATCTAGCAACTCAAAAAGTAAATAGCTATAAGATAATTACTTTTTCTACAACAGATGTGTTAGCTAGCGAAGGGAGCAATTTATAATGCAAGCATGGCAAAAAATTCAAATTGGAATAGCTTCTACATTAATTTGTTTGGGCGTTGCATCAGGTGTAATGGGACAAAAGAAACAAGCTAATTACGATGCTGAATTGAATAAACAACAAACTATATTAGCTCAAAAGAAAAAACAATTATCATCAATTCAAGCTGATAATGAAAATATGTTGTTAGATAAAAAGCAAAACGCAAATAATCAAGCAACCTCTGAATCAATTAGACAAGTAATGCTAAATCGAGATATTAAAACAAGAGCAGTTAAAATCGCAAAAGCATTATTCAATTATACAGACGCTTCCGATTACTTAAAGAGACAAAATAAAGTGAGTGTTTTGCTAGATAAAAAAGCTACTGTTGATTCTGCTTTATTTCCAAAAACAAATTTAGAACAGCTTAAAGGACAAAAAATTGCAGGCGATTATTATTCATGTTCAACTACTAATGGTATAGAAGATGCTGATGGAAATGTTCCCGTATTTTTGAAAGTTCATTATGGCACTTACTTAAATAATAAATTAATTGCTACCCCGACTGAAGGTTTTCACCTTACATATAATACAAAATCAGGACAATTTACGAGTCTAAAATCAGTTGGGAAGTTTGCAGAAGATACAGGAAAGAATGAATAATCATGAAGCAAATAAAGCTTAAAGCTAAAATCGGGCTTACAGTATTTTTAACATGTTTAATTATTGTATTAGCGTGCGGAGGTTATCATTTAAAAAATACAATTATTCAAAACAATCGTGCTCCTATTACTTTGAGTAATAAAGAGAACACGATTGTTTTTTTCTATAAAGATACTTGTTCAGACTGTAGGAAAATATTTAATGATGTTATGTTCAAGAAAGATTTCGAACACGTTAATGTTAAATTGGTTAATTTAAACAATGAAAAAAATAAAAATTATATTCTGAAATATAATTTACATTATGTTCCAACATTTATCACTTTACGCAACGGTAAAGAAATAAATCGATATACTGGGACGAATATGAACAAAATAAATACAGTATTCAAGGGTGCAGAAAAATGGTAAAACGCAAAAGAGAGTCAACCATTTCTGCTTTAAGAAGAAAAAATTCAGATCTAAAAATACTAATAATTTTTTTGCTATTGCTCAATATTGGACAAATTTTTTATTCATTTTATAGAGAACCTTCTCAAAGTATCACTGCTAAGTATGAAAAAATCATTCAAAAAAAAGACGCAAAGATTCGTGATTTGAAAGCTGAAATCAAATTTAACAAAGAGCAGTACAAAAAGATTGGCTTAGAAAGTCAATATGGTTATGGCGAATAGAGAAAGGAGAAAAAATTTTTATGCCTAAGACAAATAAGCAAAAAGAATTGAAGCGTCATGAAAAATTTAGAAAAAGAAAAGCTTTTTTACGAGTCGCCAGTGTAATTCTTCTTGCCTTTGTGACTATCCTTCTTAGTCCTTTTTATATGGGTGCCGGAAAAGTTAGTTTAACTAGAAGCGATACTGAAGATGTTGCAAATAATGCAAAATTATATCGAATGAGTTCAACTTTTAATCCAAAAACTGGCTACTTAGTTTCAGAATTTTATGTTGGAAACAAACAAGATGTTAATGATTTATCGGCTGAAAAAGCATTAAGTAATATTAAATATGCAACGCGTGCACAAATTCAGCACGGTTCAATGGGGAATAAACCTCGCTTTGTTTCAACCAGATTTAGAAAAATTAATGATCATTATTTCATCATTGAAGCCAAAGGAATAGAACCAGGATACAATGTAATTCGTTATGATGTTATACCTCAATTAATTGATTCTAAAGTTGAAACTGATGGATTTACTAAGAATTCATTGATCAAAAAGTATGCACGCGAGAATCAAATTAAGATCGATACTACTTTAAAACCAGAATCAAAATCTGCATACGCTAAAAATTATTTAGCTATGATTATTGAAACATACACCAAGAAAATCAAATCATCCGAGAAGAAAATCGCTATTGCGCAAGCAACAATTGATCGAGATAATGAGCTAATTAGAAAGATGAATCGTAAAAAAGCTATCGCATCTTCTTCACAAAAAGAAGATATTGATAGTCAAATTGCTGACTACAAACAAGACATTGATAATCAAAAAGGAACTATCAAAGAAGCTAAAAAGACAATCAAAGAACAAAAAGAAAACATTAAAGCTACCAAAAATGGAGCAGAGAATTTCTAAAATTTGCTGAAGAAGCACTAAAAAAGGCGTCCGTTTGCGCGGAAACGCCTCTTTTTTTAGCTAAAAATCCGTCCGTTAAGGCGGAAAACGTTAGAAAAAGTGTCCCCACTTTCTACCCTTTGGAAATCCGTTTGGCACAGCCAAACTCCCCATCGAAAACCTTCGGTGGGGACAGATTTCCCTTATGCTCTTTACTCTAGAAAGCGACGTAGGAGCTTAAAACCAGAATTTTAAAGGAGTGAAATAAATATGGAATTAAAAATTCGTAATGTTGATCCAGCGGTAGTACTAGCAATTGATCGCATGGTTAAAAATTTTAATAAAAAAAATCATAGCAAAATCTCAAGAAGCGAATTTTTAAGAAGAGAAATTGAGAAAATTCCTGAAAGAAATATTTATAAAAAAGTTAACAGCGATGTCGCTGTTCAACTTGAAATTATGAATTCTAGAATTGAAGCTCAATCAGATGGATTTAATAAAATATTTTTCCTTTTAGTTACAGGCGATACTGAAGCAGCATTAAATTTATCAGAAGAACTTAGTAAAAAATATCGATAAGAAATAATTATTTTAAAATTTTAGGAGTGACAACATGGTAAGACAAAAAGAATTTAGAGCACAACTGAACGATGAAGAATGGGAATTTTTAAATAAAATTAGAGAACAAAATCCAGCAATTAAAACTGCACATGATATTTTTGTTCTGTTTGTTAACGAACACAATACATGCCATCAACTTAAAAATGAATTGCAAACTTTACGCAATATCAATTTAAATACACAAGCAACTAACGAAATTTTGGGAGAATTAATGTTAAAGGGTGTAGGATTTAGAGACGCTAATAATTTACCAGTAACAGAGGTAAAAATAGGTTCTCAATATCTTGGCATTAAGTCAGCTAAGAAAAAAATAAAAGAAGAAATTGAATCCCGCCAGATTAATAAATACTGGCATAAGGAACGAGTACATGAATAAAAGAGTCTTAAAGATAATGGAAAAGATGATCGTAAATCACTGGCGACTTTCCATTCTTTTTTTATTACTTGCAAGTATTTTTTTCTTTGTTAATTCTCAACTATTAAAAGAGGGAATTATAAATACATGGACGCAAACTTTAATCGTTGTAGGAAAAATATTCGAATATTTAGGTTTTATGATGATCGTAATTCCTATTTTTGAGTTTATAAATTTAAGAAGAGATGAATTAAAAAATGTACAAGTTAAAAAAAGAAATTAAAAAATTGTTTGAGATAAAACAAAAAAATAATTTAAAATCATCAGAAAAATCGGCTAGTAACGATTCTCGCGGTGATTAAATTTCTTTAGGTGATTTTTTATGGGAAAAAGACCAGCAATAATTTTGACTTCAAAATTCTCAACAGAAACCAGTGGTAAATCATTTGAAAAATATTTAGGTTATATGGCTAGAAAAGAAGCGCTTGAATCTAAAGATTATTTAAGTGATGAAGAAAAAGCAGAGGTCAAAAAAGTTACATATAAGGCAAGACAACTTGACATTCATGGACAATTTAAAAAGATCTTTGAAAAAAGTAATGATCAATTAGTAGATAAACAAGCTAAAAAAATTTTGAATAAAAAAGTTTTAAGTGAACTAAGCAATGATCAATTTTCAAAATATCTTGGTTATATGGCTAGATCAAATGCGTTAGCCACTATTAAAGGAAAAAGAGAATTAACACCACAAGAAGTTAAAGAATTAAGGCGTGTAACTAAAGCAGCTAAAGCTATAACTGATTTCAAAGTTACACAAGATAAATTAGCAGTTGGTGTGTTTACTTCCGATATGGATCAAGTCCATCTAAAAGATTTTCAACACATTCGAGATAAATTAACTGAAGCACAAATAAATAAATCTGTGTTATGGCAAGATGTAATTTCTTTTGATAATAATTTTTTAATTAAAAAAGGAATTCTTGATAAAGAAACTGGAAAGCTTGATGAAAAAGCAATGCGTCATGCAAGTGAAAAAATGATGGAAGTTTTGCAAAATAAGATGGATCCACCGTTATATCATCCATACTGGCTAGCTTCAATTCATCGTAATACAGATAACGTCCATATCCACTTTGCAACGGTTGAAGCACATAATTGTCGCCCAATAATTTCAAGAAAAGATCATTTTGGAAATTTAACTGAACAGCCTAAAGGACGACGGCCACAAAGTGTAATCGATCAGATGAAATTTACTTTTGCTAATACGCTGATTAATACAGCAGATTTAACTAAAGAAATTTCTCGTAGTCGTGATCAAGTTAAAGAAAATTTATTTCATCATTTTGAAAAACAAAAAGAAAATCCTGATTTTCAAACAATGATAAATCAATTTATGAGACACTTACCAACTGATCGGAAAAATTGGAACTATAAATGGTTGGAAAAAAATGATCCAAATGGAAAAGTTCTACTAGATCACTTGTCTGATCACTTATTAAAAGATGATCAAGATTATGAAGACTTTAAAAAAGAAGTTGCCGAATATCAAGACAATCGTCAAGCTCTATATGGAATTTCAAAAAGAAAAAATAAAAATTATGAGCTCAATAAATTAAATGATATTCGGCGTCGAAATGGTAATACCATTTTAAAAAATCTACGTGACTTAGATAGAAAGGCAAATAAATTTCGCAATAGTCTACCCCTAAAAGAAGTAACCTCTCCTGACAGCTATTTTCAAACTGTTGTAGACAAATCAAAACAAGTTGAATCTGGGAGGGCAGGTGGCCGGGCAAGTCCGCTTAGACGGAAAAAACAAAAAAAGCAATTTTCGCCTAACTTATTTACTCTCAGCAAAGCAAGAATAAATAAGTTAAAAAAAGATCTAAGTCATCAAACAAAGAAAGACCTAATCTTTGAAAAAAGCCACGTTTCTTTCCAGAAACGTCAAGCTCTTAAAGAATATGAAGAAATTCAAAAAGCAGCTGAACGTTCAGAAGAATAACGGCTGCTTATTTTTATTGAATTTAGCGATCTTTTTTACGCAAAAAAAACCTCCTGACGGAGGTTTTAAAAAAATCTAGACTAGGTTTGCTTTATTTATGCAATAAGATGCAAAGGCAGCGAGCTACCCGCTCATAAAAGAGCCTTAATTCATACGCTCTAAATTGTTCTTAATAATAAGTATATCACAATTGAAAGGAGAAAACATATGCTAAACAAAAGGAAAAAGCAGCTCATCGAGCTGCTTTTTTTACGTCATCATAGAAGAGAGTTGGAATAGTAAAAGGCTTACTAAAAATGATATCCAATAAAGGTCCCCCAAAAGAAAAATTGTAATACACGTCCCTGAAAAGAAACATCAAATGCTTAAAGAATATGAAGAAATAACCGAACATTCAGAAGAATAACGGCTACTTATTTTTATTGAAAGAAGATTTTATTATGAATGAAAAAAATTCAAGTTGTACCAAACAAATAGAACAAACTTTTACAACTAATCCACTAGCTGCTCAATGGTTTATTCAAAAGGAAAAAGCAATTAGTGAATCTCTAGATAATATGCACGCTGATTGGGGTATAAAACATGCTCAGAAAGAAGCTAAGAAACTAGGAAAAATTGAAAGAAAGTTAACTTCCGATCAAATCTCTGAGTTTTCAAAATTATATGAAAAAGTCCATGATATGAATGGTGAAAATAGCTTACTGCCAAAAAAAATTGAACAAAAAATCAAAGATGAGAGTAAGTTTGATCAAAATAATGATCCTATAGTTAAAGAAGCTCAGAAGCTCTTTACGGATAATCCTAAAAATGCTAAATGGTATTTCCAACGAACTAAAGCTGATAAAGAAGAAAGGGATAACGATAGCTTTTGGCTACTAGTTGAGGGAAAAAAAGAACAAGCCGTTGAACGGGATAAGCTTATTAAATTAGAGAAACAGCTACAACTAAATGATAAGCAAGTTTCTGAATTAGAAAAATTATACCAAACAACAATTGATCATGATTATAATGACCCAAATTCAAAATATGGAAAAGATAGTAAGTTTACAAAAGAAACTATAAATCAAATTTTCCAACTAAGTAAACAACAAGATGTAGAGAAGACTATCGACAAATCACCTGAAAGGGAGATTAATCGACACGCTTATTTAATTGATAAAGATAGATTACATACGAAAAATGATAAAAAAGTATTGGCTAAAAAAGCTATGTTAACAAAGCGTCAATTAGAAAGGTAATTATTATGAAAGAATTCAATGAATCTAAATTTACTAATTATCTGTCTAGTTTAATTAATGACTTTAATAATCCTACTACTGAGTACGATAAAGGAGCATTTGAAACCTTAAAAAGAATTATCAATGAATTTGAAGCAGACCACTATGATCAAGACTAGGGGATAATTATGAGCAAAATAACTGATATATGGAAAGAGAAGTATGGTATCTCAAATTTTGAAAAGACGATTAACATTACTTCTAAAGATAATATCTATAAAATATTTAAAAAGACTGCAAAATTTATCTATAAAAACGGCATGGCAAATGGTGATTTTGATGAAAAGACTGAGTTAGAAGCTATACAGCACTTAAAAGATAATTTTTTTGATCAAAAAGATGCAACGATCACTCAAATTGATAAGTCAAAATTAACAGATGTAGAAAAGAAAAACTTGAAAGCCGCATATAAATTTGACGATACAACTTTTGGTAAATGTCATTTTTACCAAATGGACTATAGAAACGGTTACGATGCTGATCAAAGTAAATTATTAATTGTTGATCCATCAAATACTACCTCCATTAAAGATAAAGTTAACTTACGGTGGAAATACTATGATGAGGGTTTTCAAGTAACAAGTGGTGGGTTTACGAAATTAAACCAGGACTTACTAATTGGTTATGATAAATTACATACAGATATTGCTAGAAATATGCCTGTAGATGCTCCGGAAATAAAAGAACTACTTTCTTGTTTAGAAGATCCTCAGGGTGGTAAAAAAGCAAACCAATATCACTATACAAAAGATATTTTTGCACAATTAGACAAAAATATTGTTCACACGCCTACTATGGAGGATTTCAAAAAAGATGAAGGGCTTCAGGTAAACTTTGGATCACTTTCAAATGATCCTAAAGAAATTGAAAAAAGAATGAGCAATTTTGTCGTTGGATCCAAAGGCCCAAATGGTTGGCTGCGTCTTTGGCATAAAGATACTTTTAGAAATAACATAAAGCGCAATGATGCAATTGATAAAGTAAATATTTACTTAAATAAGACTTATAACTTAGTTCTACAACAAGATTATGAAGAAAAATTATTAAAGAATCGCGCCACATTTTATCAAACAAAGAAGAATATAAATAAAGATGCAGAAGCTACTATGTCCACATTGAGCAACGAATGGCAAAATAATTTATCAAGTATAGAAATTGATAATGAAGTTGACCTAAATAAATTGTCAGAACTTAAACCAGAGATTAGTAAATCTCTAGCAATACTACCTAAAGCTGATAATGGCAAAAAGCCTATTCTTCGTTTTAGAAAATTACGTAATCATCATGCGCTAGGTATGTTTACACCTTTCAACAATACTTTAGCCGTTGATTTTAGACCAAATGATGGTGGGGGAATAGGATTACAAAGTTTTGTGCATGAATACGGACATTTTCTTGATTATAATACAAAAGATGAATTACCACGTTCACTCTCTAGTGACTTTGCAGATGTGTTAAATAAAACCCAAGCTGAGATTAATAATATTGATATTAAAAAAGCACATGAAAATAAAGCTTATTTAAATACACCTAGTGAAATTTTTGCTCGTGGATTTGAATTATATGCAAGCAAAATGGGATTAAATAATTCTCTAATTAAAGGCTCAAAAAGCTATGAAAATAGTATTAGATATACAACCTTTACACCAGAGATAAGAAAGCGCATGTTCAAATATTTTGATAAAGAATTTCCTGATTTAAAAAGAAATATAGAGCTATCTAAAAACCAACAAAATAAAAAAATAGAAGAGTCTGTTGATCAATTACCCGAAAGAGAAATTCGTCGACAGGCTTTTTTAATTGAGAAAGGTAGACTGCATACCCAAAATGATAGGAAAATTTTAGCTAAAAAAGCTCGATTAGCTCATAAATACGGTTTGGAGCGTTAAGTGCAGCCAAACAATAATAATTAGCGTAAAATATTAGTAAACAATTAGCGAGGTAGAATCATGAATTTTGAAAAAACTAATAAAATTGAAAAAGAAATTGCCAATCTTCCTGTTAAAGAATTGGAAGAACGTATCGAAAACTCTAATAATGACATAGATAAAAGATTCTGGCTTACTTTAAAAAACCGAAGACTACAATACAGACAAAGGAAAATAATTAATCAAAAGGAGTTTATTCGCTAATATGCCCAGAATGGTAATAGTAGCCGGCAGTAATGGTGCTGGCAAGTCAACTTACTATACAGTTAATAATGAAGATTCAAATGATAGCAATGCGTTTTACAAAAGTAAGCACATTAATGCAGATGAAATTTTAAGAGCTTCTGGTGGGAATTGGAGAAATAATATTGATAATCTTAAGGCCATGCGACAAGAATTTCGAGAAATAAAACAATGTATCAATAACAAAAAAAGTTTTAACTTTGAAACTACTCTTGCTGCAACACCAAAGACTTATCTTAATATCTTGAAATCGGCAAAAGCCAAGGGGTTTACTACTGAACTGATATATGTTGGTGTTGAAAATGTTGATTTAGTCAAGGATCGAATCAACGAAAGAGTTAAAAAGGGCGGTCATGGAATACCTAATGCGCTAGTTGACAAGAGATTTGAAAAATCATTACATAATTTGCCAACATTAATTACACAGTTTGATATAGTTCATCTGTATGACAATACCAAGGAATTTCAAGAAATTTACTATAGAAATAAATCTAGAGTAAAGATTAATGAATCTAATACATTTCCAGAATTTCGCTGGTCTAAACAAGCTATAAAAACAGATATTTTGAATCAGGAAACAATTAAAAAAAGATTATTTGAGCGTCAACATAGATTAGAGCGCTAATTAAATACATAAACTGAAGTGCCTCATAATTGTTAGACATAAAATCTAATAATTATGAGGTATTTTTTTATGACCAAATATTCGACTG
>PPYF01612568.1_pt1 | contig 50752 bp, 52 predicted proteins | sample 1559871 | NCBI WGS metagenome assembly PPYF01 (sample SAMN08240021, study PRJNA423297) | Human gut metagenome, whole genome shotgun sequencing project.
TTGACTTTTTCACTATCCCATTCGGCGGCGGCGCAGACGGCCTGCCCTACGCCCATCTTCTCACAGCTTTGGATTCGTTTCGCCGGGGCATTACCATAGCTCAGCGCCACAGCGCCGATAGCCAGCAGAATAAAAGCAAAAATTTTCACAGCGACATCAACGTCAAAACCTAATATGCCCTAAATGATCGCATGAGCGGCGGCGGAAAGTCAAACCCGGGGCGCGCTACCGGGCGGCATCCGGTATTTGCCTCTGCCTCAGGGCTATAAAATATTCAGAACAAATATCATGCGATAACCGTAAATATTAAAAGCTTATCTCTAGCCGTGAAATACTTTCTGTTCAGGGGAGTTAATTTCGCTAATAAGGAAAATATTTCGCCGTCGGCAAGGGGAAAAGGATCGCCGCCTTCGCCACAGGCGCAATATATCGCGCGGGCCGTCATCGTAGGAAGATAAATGGCGATGGCAAGCCGTTGTAACATAACCTCTTCATCTCCGTCATCACGGATAAGAGCCAGAAATAGCGCTAAATGACAACAAATATCATTTGCCTTCGCGTCAGATAATACTTACATTCATAACCATTGGTAATGCTTTAGCGCAGTTCGCGCTGTGAATTTCGAGGTGGATATGTCCGGAATCATCACGCTGGTCATCGCGCTAATCCTGCTGGTCGCGGCGGTGTATAATCTTATTTCCTACATTCGTGACCGGCGCAGCGCCAGCCTGCCCAGCAAAAAAACCAAGCGCTGAAAGTAGTTAAAGCGGTATTCTCGTTATCCCGGCGCGACTGGCCGGCTCATCTCTTCGCTCTTCTGCGAGCACAAAAAAGCCCCTGCCGACAGACAGGGGCCGCAATTCGGTCGCGAACCGCGATGTTGCCGCCCCACCCGCCGGGCGCTGTGCGCCCAGGGTGACTGGCGGACCCCATCCGGCGCTTATCTCCGGCACTCATGATGGCTTAGCTCTTGAAGGGGCATCAGAATAATCTCATATCCCCTGGGTTGAGTTTTGACAATTTTTGCCATTGTGACTATTAGCGGCCTAACACACCCATCGCGCAATAGTCGCCTGGCGCTAAATGGTCAATCCTTTAGCTATGCTTAACCATCACATGGCGGACCACGGTATAATCCTCAAGGCCATACATCGACATGTCCTTGCCGTAGCCTGACAGCTTCTGGCCACCGTGCGGCATTTCGCTGACCAGCATAAAGTGGGTATTGACCCAGGTGCAGCCGTACTGCAGCCTGGCGCTAAGACGATGGGCGCGGCCGACATCTTTCGTCCATACCGAGGAGGCCAGGCCATACTGAGAGTCATTCGCCCAGCTCAGGGCCTGCGCTTCATCGCTGAAAGGCGTCACGCTGACTACCGGACCAAACACTTCGCGCTGGACAATAGCGTCTTCCTGCCGGGCGCCGGCGAGCAGCGTCGGCTGGAAGTAATAGCCCGCGCCGTCAGCCCGACTGCCGCCGGTGACCACCTTAATGTGCGGCAGCGCCCTTGCGGCTTCCACCGCCGCGCTAACGCGCTCAAGATGGGCCAGCGAGCTCAGCGGACCCAGTTCGGTGGCAGCGTCCTCCGGCGCCCCCATTTTCAGGCTGGCCACCGCCGCCCCAAGTTTCTCCACCAGCTGGTCATAGATACCCTGCTGGGCGTAGATCCGGCAGGCGGCCGTGCAGTCCTGGCCGGCGTTGTAAAAACCGAAGGTCCGCACCCCATCCACCACCGCATCGATGTCCGCATCGTCAAAAACGATCACTGGCGCCTTACCGCCCAGCTCCATGTGGGTGCGTTTAATCGACGAGGCGGTATGGCCGATGATATGGGCCCCGGTGGCAATCGATCCGGTCAGGGAGACCATTCGCACTTTAACGTGGGCGGTCAAGGGGTCGCCCACCGTTTTACCGCGGCCAAACAGCACGTTGATAACCCCCTCCGGGAAGATATCTTTTGCCAGCTCCGCCAGCTTCAGCGCCGTCAGCGGGGTGATCTCCGAGGGTTTTATCACTACGCAGTTGCCCGCCGCCAGCGCCGGGGCCAGCTTCCAGGCCGCCATCATCAGCGGATAGTTCCACGGCGCGATGGAGGCCACCACGCCCACCGGATCGCGGCGGATCATTGAGGTATGCCCTTCGAGATACTCTCCGGCCGCCATCCCCGGCAGGCAGCGAGCGGCGCCGGCGAAGAAGCGGAAGACGTCGGCGATGGCCGGCATTTCATCATTAATCACGCAGTGCAGCGGCTTGCCGCAGTTCAGCGACTCCAGCTGCGCCAGGGTTTCAGCCTGCGCCGAGATGGCGTCCGCCAGCTTCAGGAGACATTCCGCACGCGTCTTCGGCGTCGTCTGACTCCAGGCATCGAATGCCCGGTCCGCCGCCTCAACGGCGGCATCGACCTGGGCCGCTGTCGCTTCGGCAATCTCCAGGATCACTTCGCCGGTTGCAGGGTTATATACCGGAACCTTCTCGCCTTCACCTGCCACTAACTTACCGTTTATCAATAGGTTGTGTTGCATAGCATTATCCTGTTTCATGGTTTTATTTCCCGTTTCCGGCGTCGTTATCGCCGTCGCGGGTGAGCCACCAGGCCCCTAAGATTGGTATCGTCGTTACCAGCATCACCAACAGCGCGACAACGTTGGTGACGGGCACATCTCGCGGCCGCCCCAGCTGATTCAGCAACCACAGCGGCAAGGTGCGTTCATGCCCCGCGGTAAAAGTGGTAACGATAATTTCATCAAACGACAGAGCGAATGCCAGCATTCCCCCCGCCAGCAGCGCCGACCCCAGATTGGGCAGCACTACGTAACGAAAGGTCTGCCAACCGGTAGCGCCTAAATCCATCGAGGCTTCCACCATACTCCACGAAGTCCGGCGGAAGCGGGCGATGACGTTGTTAAACACCACCACCACGCAGAAGGTCGCGTGCCCCACCACGATCGTCAGCAGGCCAGGCTCAAGGCCGACCGCTTTGAACGCCGTCAGGAGCGCCAGGCCGGTAATGATCCCCGGCAGGGCGATAGGCAGCAGCAGCAGTAGCGACACTGCGTTTTTGCCAAAAAAGGCGCTGCGCCACAGGGCTCCTGCAGCCAGCGTGCCAAGCACTAAGGCAATGGCGGTCGACAGGGCGGCGATCTTAAGTGACAGTGTCACTGCCTGCAGAATGTCGCTGCGCCCGGCCGCCTCGCTGAACCAGCGCAGCGTCAGCCCCTGCGGCGGAAAGCTAAAAGCTGCATCTTCCGTATTAAAAGCATAGATGGCGATAATCAGCAGCGGAAAGTGGAGGAATATCACCCCGCCCCAGGTCGCCAGTCGCAGATACCAGGGCGCGCGTTCAGAGTGCATCGAAGGCTCCCAGACGTTTCACGAACGCCAGATAGAGGGCAATCAAGACGATAGGCACCAGGGTAAACGCCGCCGCCATCGGCATATTGCCGATCGCCCCCTGCTGCGAGTAAACCATATTGCCGATAAAGTATCCCGGCGGGCCCACCAGCTGCGGCACGATAAAGTCGCCTAGCGTCAGCGAAAAGGTGAAGATCGACCCAGCGGCGATGCCGGGAATGGCCAGCGGCAGCACCACGTAGCGAAAGGTCTGCCGCGGGACCGCGCCGAGATCGGCCGAGGCCTGTAGCAACGATCCCGGAATACGCTCCAGCGCCGCCTGCACCGGCAGGATCATAAACGGCAGCCAGATGTAGACGAACACCAGAAAGCGTCCAAGGCCGGAGGTGGACAAGGTATTGCCGCCGACCGCCGGGACGCTCAACAGCGCGTTCAGCGCCCCCTCCAGTCCAAGATGACCGAGGAACCACTGCGCCACGCCATCTTTCGCCAGCAGCAGCACCCACGCATAGGCTTTGACGATATAGCTGGCCCACATTGGTAGCATGACCGCGATATAAAAGAAGGCCTTCATTTTGCCGCTGGTGTAGCGCGCCATATACCAGGCCATCGGCAGTGCCAGCAGCGCGCTGGCCAGCGTGACGCACAGCGCCATCACCAGGGTCCGCACAATAATGTCGTAGTTGGCAGGGTTGAACAGCGCCCGCAGGTTAGCCAGCGTGAAGTCGCTGGTCACCGACATGGTGAAGTCGTCAAAGGTATAAATGCTCTGCCACAGCAGGGTCAGCAGCGATCCCAGATAGACGATGCCAAACCACATCAGCGGCCCGAGCAGCAGTAAAAACAGGGCCAGCGCCGGTCGGCGCCAGAAGATCCCCGATATGCGCCCGGTCTGCGCAGGAATTATTGCCATGGTCATCTCAGCCTCCGCTTTCCAGCGGGGTCATCGCCGAGCGCGACCATGACGCCTGTACTATTTGCCCGGTTCGCGGAACGCTGGCCGCCGCCGCGCCATCGATGTTGGCCTGGCTGACCAGCAGTTTGTCGCCATCCGCGAGGCGGAGCTCGATCCGCGTCGCCGCCCCCTGATACTGCACCGCCTGCACCACACCCTGCACCTGCACCTCGCCGCCGCCCTGCAGGCGAACATGCTCCGGACGCAGCGACCAGCTGCCCGCCATCCCGCACAATCGTCGGGCCGCCTCGGCTGCAAAAACGTTGGCGGTGCCGACAAAACCGGCCACAAACGCGGTCCTGGGGTGCAGATAGAGATCCTGCGGGGCATCCACCTGCTCAATGCGCCCGTTGTTAAACACCGCCACGCGATCCGACATCGACAGCGCTTCGCTCTGGTCGTGGGTCACGAAGATGAAGGTGATCCCCAGCGACTGCTGCAGCTTTTTCAGCTCCACCTGCATCTGCTCGCGTAGTTTCAAATCCAGGGCGCCCAGCGGCTCATCGAGCAGCAGCACCCGCGGCTGGTTCACCAGCGCCCGGGCAATCGCGACCCGCTGCCGCTGGCCGCCGGAGAGCTGGGAGGGCTTGCGATGATGAGCAAAGCCAAGGGCCACCTTCTCCAGCGCCTCCTGGGCGCGGGCATGGCGCGCTTTCTTCGCCATGCCTTTGACCATCAGGCCGTAGGCGACGTTGTCAAGGATCGACATGTGGGGAAATAGCGCGTAGTCCTGGAACACGGTATTCACATCCCGCTGCCAGGGCGGCAGTTCGCTGGCCGGCTGACCAAAGATATGGATGGTTCCGCCGGAGAGCTGCTCAAAACCGGCAATCAGCCGCAGGCAGGTGGTTTTACCCGAGCCGGACGGACCCAGCATCGAGAAAAACTCTCCATCGCGTATGCCAATGCTAACCCCATCCACCGCCCGCACATCGCCATACAGGCGCGATACATTCTGGAACTCGACCGCGTACGTCATTGTTTGCCTCCGATCCTTAGCGGCCGCCCATTATCGCAATATAGTCCTGAGTCCAGCGGCTATAGGGCACGTATTTCCCGCCTTCCGCAACCGGCGTTTTCCAGAAGTGAATGCGGTTAAACTGCTCATAGCCGTTGGTCTCACAGCCTTTATCACCGAGCAGCGCGCTGGCTTTACAGCCCTCAGGCACCACCGGCAGCGAACCGAACCAGGCCGCCACATCGCCCTGCACCTTCGGCGTGAGCGACCAGTTCATCCATTTATAGGCGCAGACCGGGTGCTTCGCCTCGCTGTGCAGCATGGTGGTATCCGCCCAGCCGGTTACCCCCTCCTTCGGGAACACGGTGGCGACCGGCTGGCCTTCCGCCTTCAGGCCGTTGGCTTGATAGGGCCACGAACTGGAGGCGGCTACCCCTTCGTTTTTGAAGTCGTTCATCTGTACGGTGGCGTCATGCCAGTAGCGATGGATCAGCGGTTGCTGGTCGCGCAGGACTTTCAGCACCGCGTTGTACTGGGTTTCGGTCAGTTGATAGGGGTCTTCGATCCCCAGCTGCGGCTGGGTGGCTTTGACAAACAGCGCGGCGTCGGCGATATAGATCGGGCCATCATAGGCCTGCACCCGCCCCTGGTTGGTTTTACCATCCGGTAGATCCTGCTTGACGAACACCACGCGCCAGCTGTCCGGCGGCGTCGGGAATACGCGGGTGTTGTACATCAGCAGGTTCGGCCCCCACTGATACGGCGTGCCATAGACTTTACCGCCGACGTTAAACCACGCCCCCTTCGCAATACGCGGATCAAGGGAGCCCCAGCCGGCAATCAGCGCCGTGTTGATCGGCTGCACGCGTTTGCCCATGATCAGGCGCAGCGAAGCATCACCCGAGGCGGTGACCAGATCGTAGCCGCCTTTGGCCATCAGACTGACCATCTCGTCAGAGGTGGCAGCGGTTTTGACATTAACCTGGCAACCGGTGTCCTTTTCGAACTGACTCACCCAGTCGTACTGTTTGTCGGTCTGACCGCGTTCGATATATCCCGGCCAGGCAATAATATCGAGCCGCCCTTCCGGTTTATCCAGCGAGGTGAGCGGCTCTGCCGCCTGAACGGTCAAACAAGCCATACCCAGCACATAAAGGCTGCAACGGGCAATTTTTTTGCTCATCAGGTGTTACTCCTGTCACAAAGGAATTAGCGGCAGCCGTGCCGTAAAAATATCTCCTGAAATAAGGGTAGTCAGCGGATTAACGCCCCCAGGGGAATTTATTCAGGTTGTGACCCGGGACGCATTACGTAAAAATCGCCAACACAAGCAGGACTTTATGGATTATAGACAACGAGTTAGGGAATGAGGAGGGGTATGCATATTTCCTATGGTGAGCGCCGGTAAAATAATGACCGGCCTCGATAAAAATCCTCTTTCGCTTATTTTCGCAGAATGTTTATGATGAGAAAAATAAACGACAGGGTCAGGCAAGCTGTTCGCGAATAAGCTCCCCCAGGCGCTTCACCCCCTGCTCTTCGCGTTCCCCCCAGCCCCAGGCGGTATTAAAACGGAAAAACGAGGTCCAGCTGTCGGAGGTGGAGAACATTTTCCCTGGGGCAATACTGATGTGCGACGCCAGCGCCCGGGCGCTAAGTGCGCTAGCGTCGGCCCCTTCCGGTAGTTCGATCCACAGAAAGTAGCCGCTGTCGCTGTGGTGGACGACGACCTCCGGCGGCAGATGGCGCAGCAGCGCCTGCCAGGCCTGCTGTTTACGCTCCGCCAGCTGACGACGTAGACGGCGCAGGTGGGCGTCATAGCGCTTGGTGGACAGGTAATCCACCAGGGCTAACTGCATCGGCGAACTGGTGGAAAGCGTACTCATCAGCTGGAGCTGCTGGATCCGCCGCGCCTGTTTGCCGGCCGCCACCCAGCCGATACGAAAGCCGGGTACCAGACATTTTGAGAACGAGCTGCAGTGCAGCGTCATCTCCTGGCGATCCCAGAACTTCGCCGGTAACGGCTTTTCGCGGCCAAAATAGAGCTCGCTGTAGACATCATCTTCGATCAACATCACGTTATAGCGCGCCAGCAGCGCCACCAGCGCCGCTTTTTTTTCAGCGCTGAGGGTGAAGCCGAGCGGATTCTGGCCGTTGGTCATCAGCCAGCAGGCCTTCACCGGATAGTTTTGCAGGGCCGCCTCCAGCGCCGTCAGATCAATGCCTTCCCTGACGTCAGTGGCCACCGACAATGCTTTCAAACGCAGCCTCTCCAGCGCCTGCAGGGCGCCGTAGAAGCAGGGGTTTTCCACCACCACCCAGTCTCCCGGCTCGGTCACCGCCTGCAGGCTGAGGTTAAGCGCCTCCAGCGCCCCGGCGGTGATGACGATCTCGTCCGGCGAGACGTTCATCCCCTGCAGGGCATAGCGACGGGCAATGGCATGCCGAAGTTCTGCATTGCCCGGCGGCAGATTCTCAATGACGCTCATGGCGGTGGCGGTTTTACTCACCTGCGCCAGCGAGCGGTTGAGCTGCTGCAGCGGGAAGAGACGCGGGTCCGGAAAGGCCGAGGCAAAGGGCAGCATCGACGCCTGGCGGCTGGCCTGGAGCACCTCAAAGATATAGGTATTGATATCGACGGCTTCATCGCGAGTGACCTGGGCAGGCGGCGCCGGCTGGCGGAGCTTCACCGGCTGGGGGGCAACATAATAACCCGACTGCGGACGGGCGACGATGCGCCCCTGGCTTTCCAGCAGCTGATAGGCATGGCTGACGGTCATAAAGCTCATGCCGCTGCTGATCACCTGCTCGCGCAGCGACGGCAGCCGATCGCCAGGCAACCAGACGCCAAGGGCGATCTGCTCGGTCAGTTGCTGCGCCAACTGTTGATACTTTTTCATTGCGGCCGTCCCCGTACGATAACGTCCCATTATCATATATCAGTTATAAAAAAATCATAGTTTCCTGTAACTGTTATATCTGCAGCGGCGGCCGCGTCGCCGTGATAGCACGGGATGGGTTTAAAATATCACCACCCAGAATAGCGAGATTAAAACAAACCAGAAGATAATCATTACGCCAAGCGTAATGCACAGACTCTGTAATCCTTTTTCAGACATTGGCATTCCCTTTTATTTATTCCCGAGCTCATACAGTACAAATTAGCCGCGGAGCCGACAATTTATTATTATTTAATTTACGATTAACCGGCTCAGCGTTTTTACTTATTCTCATACTAATGAGTGACAATAAATCAGAGTAAAAATCCGTGGCGGATTTCGTAAGCCAAAATATGAGCTACGGCGGGTGGTAAGGATATATTATGCCGACCAGGTGACTACGCCATACCGGCGGCAGGGCCGCATAGCCAGCCGTTAGCAATAATATGACAGACAGCGGAATAGACGCCTAATCACCTTCCGCAGGGATTAATCAAGGTTGCGCAAGGATATTTTCTCGCCCTGGCAACAGCTGAAAAATCATAACAGCGGCCAACTGTTATGATAAAAAATGGCGTGACTGCCTCTGCCCCTCAGTCGTCACCCCACCTAAAATTGCGCTGAATCAATTTTGTTGTGGAGTCCTGCATGTTCGGTCTTGATGCATTCCATCTGGCGCGAGTTCAATTCGCTTTTACGGTCTCATTTCATATTATCTTCCCCGCCATTACTATTGGGCTGGCCAGCTATCTGGCGGTGCTCGAAGGCTTATGGCTAAAAACAAAAAATCCCGTCTGGCGCTCGCTGTACCATTTCTGGTCGAAGATTTTCGCCGTCAACTTCGGTATGGGGGTCGTTTCCGGGCTGGTGATGGCCTACCAGTTCGGCACCAACTGGAGCGGTTTCTCACAGTTTGCAGGCAGCATAACCGGCCCTCTGCTCACCTATGAAGTCCTGACGGCATTTTTTCTGGAAGCGGGCTTCCTCGGGGTGATGCTTTTCGGCTGGAACCGCGTGGGGCCGGGGCTACACTTTTTCGCCACCTGCATGGTGGCGCTGGGTACTATCATCTCCACCTTCTGGATCCTCGCCTCTAACAGCTGGATGCAGACCCCGCAGGGGTTTGAGATCGTTGATGGCCAGGTCGTGCCCGTCGACTGGCTGGCGGTGATCTTTAATCCGTCGTTCCCCTACCGATTATTGCATATGACAGTAGCGGCATTTCTCAGTAGCGCGCTGTTTGTCGGCGCCTCGGCGGCCTGGCATCTGCTGCGTGGCAATCAGTCGCCGGCGATCCGTAAGATGTTCTCGATGGCGCTATGGATGACGCTGCTGGTCGCCCCCGTCCAGGCGCTGATCGGCGATATGCATGGCCTGAATACCCTGAAGCACCAGCCGGCGAAAATCGCCGCCATTGAGGGGCACTGGGAAAATCCGCCGGGTGAGCCAACGCCGTTGCTGCTGTTTGGCTGGCCCGATATGGACCAGGAGCGCACCCGCTACGGGCTTGAGATCCCGGCCCTGGGCAGTCTGATCCTCACCCACAGTCTTGATAAACAGGTGCCGGCGTTGAAAGAGTTCGCTCCTGAGGAGCGCCCGAATTCTACTGTGGTGTTCTGGTCATTTCGCCTGATGGCCGGGCTGGGCATGTTGATGCTGCTGCTGGGCGTGCTGGCCCTGTGGCTGCGTCGCGGCGACCGGCTATACCACTCGCGGCCGTTTCTGCGTTTTGCCCTGTGGATGGGGCCATCCGGCCTGATCGCTATTCTCGCCGGCTGGGTGACCACCGAGGTGGGCCGCCAACCCTGGGTGGTGTATGGCGTTCAGCGCACCGCCGATGCCGTTTCCGCTCATGGCGATCTGCATATGTCGGTCAGTTTATTGACCTTTATCGTAGTGTACAGCGCCGTCTTCGGCGTCGGCTACAGCTATATGCTGCGCCTGATCCGCAAGGGGCCGCAGGAGATGCTCCCGGCGACAACCGGTACGCCAGCCCGCCCGCTGTCCGCCGCCTCTGAAGGTTATCTGCAGAAGGAGTCCCGCTAATGGGTATCGAATTATCGGTGATCTGGTTCGTGATTATCGTCTTTGCCACGCTGATGTACATCGTCATGGATGGCTTTGATCTGGGCATCGGCCTGCTGTTCAGCACGGTGCGGGGCGGCGGGGATCGCGACGTAATGGTCAACAGCGTCGCGCCGGTATGGGATGGCAATGAAACCTGGCTGGTGCTCGGCGGCGCCGGCCTGTTTGGCGCCTTTCCCCTCGCCTACGCGGTGATCATCGACGCCCTGTCGATCCCCCTGACCCTGATGCTGATCGGCCTGATTTTTCGCGGCGTCGCCTTTGAGTTTCGCTTCCAGGCCACGCCATCGCACCGGCCATTCTGGGATCGCGCCTTTTTTGGCGGCTCCCTGCTGGCAACCTTCAGCCAGGGCGTGGTGGTCGGGGCGGTGATCAACGGTTTCACCGTCAGCGGTCGCGCCTTCAGCGGCGGCATGTTTGACTGGCTGACCCCGTTCAGCCTGTTCTGCGGATTATCCCGCCGGCCATCACGCTGTGGCAGGCTGCCGCTCCCCCGCAAAGCCAGGGCTTTATGCTGGTGGGCGCCCTGCTGATTATTCCGGTCATTCTTGGCTACACCTGCTGGAGCTATTACGTGTTCCGCGGCAAAGTTCAGCCTGGGGAGGGATATCACTGATGCGTACTGCCTGGCCTAAACGTCTGCTGTGGCTGATCGCGCTCTGGGGAGGCAGCGTACTGACGCTGGCCGCCATAAGCCTGCTGTTTCGCCTGCTGATGACCGCCGCAGGGCTAAAAGTCTGAGTGGGATGCAGAGAGGTCCGAAAAGGGACTTCTCCATCTTATCTTCACTTTTGCCTGATGAAATACGGCGATACATCTGAAGAAAGGATATTGCTATGAAGAAGTTAGCTTTACTCTCCGCCGTAATGACGCTTGGAATGTCGTCATGGGCTTTTGCTGCCGACAACCCGCCGCCGCCGCCGGAAAAAGGCGCGCAGCATCAGGGTAAACCGCCGGTGAAAAACGGCCAACACGAAGGTAAGCAAGCGCAATACAACAGCAAACAGCCACAACGAGACGGCAAACAGCCGCAGCACGACGGTAAACAGCCGCAGCACAACGGCAAGCAGCCGCCAAAAAGGAGCGAGCACAGCGGGAAACCGCTGCCGCCGAAAGCGTAACACTCTGGCCTGGCTTCCGCGTCAGGCCTTTTTTCATCCTTCGTCAGCCATCGTTGACAAACTCTTGCCGTTCTTTGAGATGCCCGAAAAAATGCTGCACGAAGCGGATAGCGATGAGCTTCGCAGCCAGCACGAGGAGGCCGCCGCAGACCTGCGCGAACATCACCGCTGGCAGGACGACCGTAAACCGCGGGCATCCTGCCAATAGCATCGACTCGAATCAGGCCCCTTTGCGCTTCGGCAGCGTCTTCATCAGATCGTCCGGGCTGACGGAGGCCACAATGCTGCCCGGGTGCGGCATTTTGAGGATATGGTTTTTGATCTTGCCGACCACGTGCATTTCGCACGGACGGCAGTCAAACTTCAGGGTCAGGACCTCATCGCCATGGATCAGCTGCATCGGCGTGGCTTTCCAGCTCTTGATGGAGCCTTTCGCCTGCTTCGGGCAGAGGTTGAAGGCGAACCGCAGACAATGCTTAGTGATCATCACCGGCACATCGCCCTTCTCTTCGTGCGCTTCATAGGCGGCGTCGATCAGCTGTACGCCATAGCGCTGGTAGAACGCCCGCGCCTTGTGGTTATAGACGTTGGCGAGGAAGGAGAGATGGGTCTCAGGGTAGACCGGCGGCGGTACGGAGACCGGCTTGCGGGTGCCGCGCTGCCAGGCGTTGAGGCGCGCTTCATCCAGCATCTCCGCAGTTTCCCGACGCAGCTGGTTGAGCAGGCTGTTGGGCACAAACAGCGGCGGCAGATTAACCTGCACCTCGCGCGCATAGTAGATGGTTTGCCCCAGTTTTGTGACACCGTCACGCAGGTTGGCCAACGCTTTCTCCGCCTGGTTAGCTTCGGCGAACTCCCCGTCAAGGGTGTGGGTCACGCTGACGCCATCTTCACAGGTCATGGTGAGAACCAGCTGCTCCTGCCAGCCGCTCAACGTCACATAAATTTCGGCGAATCAAAGGCGCCGATATCGCCTTTGCGGGCATTAACAAAGTAGTCAGTGCTGCCGCGGTGGAAGGTTTTATCCGTGGACGGGATAAAGAAATGCTCGGTGCGTCCAGCCGAGGCGCGCGCCAGGTCGCCGCGATCTTCGATAATGGCATCCAGCATTTGACGGTAGTGCGCAGTGATGTTTTTCACATAACTCATGTCTTTGTAACGGCCTTCAATTTTGAAGGAGCGTACGCCAGCGTCGATCAGCGCCGCCAGGTTGGCGGTCTGATCGTTATCCTTCATCGACAGGAGATGTTTCTCATAGGCCACCACCCGCCCCTGATCGTCCTTCAGGGTATACGGCAAGCGGCAAGCCTGCGAGCAGTCGCCGCGGTTGGCGCTGCGTCCGGTCTGGGCGTGCGAAATGTAACACTGCCCGGAATAGGCCACGCACAGCGCGCCATGGATAAAGAATTCGATAGTGGCGTCAGTGTGGTCGTAAATGGCTTTGATTTGACTGAGGTTCAGTTCGCGCGCCAGCACGATCTGACTGAAGCCGGCGTCGGAGAGAAACTTCGCTTTTTCCACACTGCGAATATCGCACTGGGTGCTGGCAAGAAGTTCAAGACGATGATTGTGCAGGCGCATACGCGTGTTGTTATCCAGTATAAGGGGGTCGAAATGGCGGCTATTGTAGTCAGAACCGGGCGCAGACGAAAACCTTTTCCGCCGTCGCTGGACGACGAATTTTCACTTTTCAACAAAGTATTGACGGAAAAGATATTTCCCTCAAATCACGGCGAAGAGTACTGTCATCACGTATTCCGGATTTTCCTCGTCACGTTGTGAGTGGTTATCATCAGTCATCTTGTCTGGCCGCGGGTTCGCTCGCGGTTTTTTCTTTTGGATAATGGATAAGAGAATGGAAATGGGCCGCCTGGGCGCCGCGGTTACGATACGCATGCGTCGCGTCGCCGGCGAAACGCCTACCCTCACCCGCCTGCAGCGAGTGCCACTCCCCTTGTAAGCACAAATCCAGCGTACCACTTATCACTACCACATGCTCAATCACCCCTTTCTCATGCGGCGTTGATTCGCTCAGCGCGCCGGGGGCAAGGGTTATCGAAAAATGGTCAAAGCGCAGCTCGGGATCCCACGGGAATACTGGCGTCACCACCATCGCCTGCTGCTGCGGATCAAACGCGGAGGGCGCGGCGCTGGCGTCCGGGACGATGAACGCCGAAAACGGTACGTTCAGCCCGGTGGCAATCTTCCACAGCGTCGCCACCGTTGGACTTGATTCATTCCGCTCAATCTGCCCGAGCATGGCTTTCGACACCCCGGTCTCTTCCGCCAGTCGCGACAGGCTCCAGCCTCGCTGCTGGCGCAGGGTTTTAAGCGTTGCCGCCAGATGTTGCGCAATATTCATCCTTCCTCCCGTTTTTACTGCGCAAAGTATACCGCCATTTGTCTGATTTTTTCAGGACGTTTAACGGCATCGTACGCCACTGGCGGCGAGTTTTTCTCCCAGGGTAGCTGCGCGAACCACCGCTTGTGCGTTATAACGCACAATGATACAGTGAATGGATGTTATAACGCACATGAGAATCATCGATGCGCTCGTTTAGTCTTCCGCTTCCCACTCTGTTCGCTGGCTTCGTCGCCGTGTTGGTGGGGTACGCCAGCTCCGCCGCCATCATCTGGCAGGCCGCCGCCGCGGCCGGCGCTACCCCCGGGCAGATCGCCGGCTGGATGACGGCTCTTGGCCTCGCCATGGGCATCAGTACTCTCGCGCTGAGCGCCTGGCGGAAAGTTCCTGTGCTCACCGCCTGGTCAACGCCGGGCGCTGCGCTGTTAGTTAGCGGCCTGCAGGGGGTGACCCTCGCCGAGGCCGTGGGGATCTTTATTTTCGCCAACGCGCTGATCGTTATCTGCGGCGCCACCGGCCTGTTTGCCCGGCTGATGAAGATCATTCCCCATTCGCTGGCCGCCGCGATGCTGGCTGGGATCCTGCTACGGTTTGGTTTGCAGGCCTTCGCCGGCTTACAGGATCATCTGCCGCTGTGCGGCGGGATGCTCGCCGCCTGGCTGCTGTGTAAAGCGCTGTGGCCCCGCTTCGCCGTGGTGGCCGCGCTGGTGATTGGAGCGCTGATTGCGGCGGCGTCCGGGGATGTGGCTAGCGCCGCCGTGCCGCTGGCATTTGTGACGCCGGAATGGGTCGCCCCGCAGTTTACTCCGGCGCTTTTGCTCAGCGTCGGTCTGCCGTTCTTCCTCGTCACCATGGCCTCGCAGAACGCTCCAGGGTTCGCCACCCTGCAGGCATCAGGCTATACCGTACCGGTCTCCGCACTGATCGTCGTTTGCGGGGGGTTGGCACTACTGCTGGCGCCGTTTGGGGTTTATTCCATCTGCATCGCGGCGATCACCGCGCTCCGCCTTCTGGGGCGTGGTGCTCGGCGGGGTGAGTTACGGCGTGCTATCCGCGCTGCGCCGCCCGTAGCTGGGAGGGCGTCAGCCCGGTAGCGGCTTTCACCCGATGGCTGAAATGGCTGGGGGAGCTAAAACCACAGGCCAGCGCTATCTCGGTTAACGGCAGCGCGCTATGGCAGATCAGATTTTGCGCCTTCGCCATTCGCTGCTGCATGACGTACTGATGCGGAGCCATATTTAGCGACTGACGAAACATACGAGCAAAATGAAACTCACTCAGACCCGCCTGCTGCGCCAGGTCGGCCAGGGTCAAGGGCTGATCGAGATGAGCATCGATCCAGGCCAGTACGTGACGCTTTACGCCTGGCGCCAGCCCGCCGGTGACCGTCGGCAAACGCCACTGCACGGTGGAATAGTGCTGGATCAGATGGGTAAGCAGTAAGCTGCTGGCAGCGCTGAGGGTCAGCTGGTTCGCCGGCTGCCGCCAGTCGTTAGCGAGCAAAAACTGACGATACACTGCGGTGATTTTATCATCGCTGGCGAAGGTCTTTTCCTGTAGGGTGAAATTCGCCGGGCTGCGGTCCCACACCTCCTCGCCGACGCGACGCAGGTGCGCATCGGTACAGTAAAGATGTACAAACGACAGATCGCCGCGGATATCCCATACGCTTTCATCGCCTTTCGGCATCAGACAAAAACGGTCCGGGCCGCCGCCATTTTTCCAGCCGTGCGGCGTCTTTTGATAGCTTTCGTAGCCATCAGCCACGTACAGACTTAAGGTATGATGGTCGCTGCGCACCGTCACGGTATCGCAATTGTTATACCAGGCGGCCAGTTGAATACCGGAATTCAGCTCCACGGTTCCCTTCAGCACCGCGTTCTGTCGCCGTAATGTTTCAAATGTCCCGTAACCCATCGTCTTCACACATTGTCTGTAAAAGCCCTAGTCTAGGGAGACTACGGCGCGGTTTCCAGTCCTCACCGCCAGCGGATGGCAAATAAGCGCAAGAATTTGCAAGCCGACAACAAACCGGTGAAAGCCGCAGCAGGCGGCAGCCGGCATACTCCTCCCATCAACAGGTAGAGGAGAACCAGGGTGAACGCATTACTCTATGCACTCGTTGTCGTGATCTGGGGTACAACGTGGATTGCGATTTTTTTACAACAGGGACCGGTGGCCGCGCCGGTATCGATTTTCTGGCGTTTCGCCGTAGCCAGCGTCACGATGCTGGCGATTCTGCTCGTCACACGACGCCTGCGGCCGCTGGGCGCGAAAGATCATCTCTGCTGCCTGCTGCAGGGCTGCTGCGTCTTCTGCTTTAATTTCTGGTGTTTTTATACCGCCGCCGCCTGGATCAATACCGGTCTGGAATCGGTGATCTTTTCGATGGCGGTACTGTTTAACGCCATCAACAGCTTTCTCTTTTTCCGCCAGCAGCCGCCCGGCCGCTTCTGGGCCGCCGCCGCGCTGGGTCTCGCCGGTATCGTCATCCTGTTCTGGGACGACCTGCTGGCCAACGGACTGAACGCCTCGCTGCTGTGGGGGATCGGGCTGAGCGCCCTGGGTACCTACGGTTTTTCGCTCGGCAATATGTTCAGTATTCGCCACCAGCGCCGCGGGCTGGAAACGCTGACCACCAACAGCTGGGCGATGCTCTACGGCACGCTGGTGATGGGGGCGATCGCTCTGCTGCGCGGCGATAATTTTATGCCAGAATGGACCGTCAGCTATCTGGGCGCCCTGCTTTACCTGGCGCTGTTCGGCTCGGTCATCGCCTTTGGCGCCTATTTCACTCTCGTTGGGCGCATCGGCGCCAGCAAAGCCGCCTACAGTACGCTGCTGTTTCCGCTGGTCGCCTTATCCATTTCCACCGTCTATGAAGGGTATGTCTGGCACAGCAGCGCCGTGATCGGGCTGGCGCTGATCCTGCTGGGTAACCTGGTGATGTTTGCCAAACCGGAACAGCTATTGCTGCGCCGAAGGCTGGCCTGAGGAGGCTGAAGAAAACCAGCGCCGTCGTCAGACGGTGCTGGCACGATTAACGCTGAGAGGGATCGAATTTAACGGCGTCGACCGCCATATCATCGATAACCTGCTTCAGGGTATCGACGGTCAGCGGTGTATTCTCATTCGCCAGGGTTTTGCCTTCCCCTTTACGAACGACCTTGATGACCGGCTTATTGGTGCTGGCGTCAATGACCTCCGCCTCAAAGTACAGATCGGTGTCCATGGTACGATGGCCGGTGGCGGCCTGGGTGCCGGCGACAATCATAGCGACCGGGATCACTTCATAGAACTGCAGCCCCTCTTTGCTGGAGTCCACCCCGGTGATCGCCCCGCGGAAGATGAGGCTGCGCTTGCCGGCGGTAGTGGCCAGCGGTTTACGCTCGGAAATAGCCTGTTTCAGCTCTTTGTTGGTGTAGTTAAGAATATCCTGCAGCGCCTTCTCCCCTACCTGGGTGGTCGGCTTCGGTACCGGATAGTAGGTCACCGGGTGATAAACAATATTGTCATAGTTGGCCGGATTGAAGTTCGGATCGATCCAGCGCAGCTCCGGCTTGCCGGAGGCAGAGGTCGTTTCTTTCAAACTGGAATAATCTTTTAAGAAGCCCGAATACTGATCCGGTTGCGCCACTTTCGCCGCACAGCCGGTCAACGCCAATATTCCCGCCAGAGCGGCGACTTTCAGTAAAACGCGAGTACGCATAGAGAGATCCCTGTAAATACAGTTTTTTTCGGCAGACGTTATAGCAAATAGGACCCACTAGTTTTGTGACAAAAAAAGGGCTTCGTCAAGGAAGATTTATAAATATTGATGGCCTGAACATTACGTTAATAAATAATCACTTAAAAGGGGTATCGCGCGGTTTTCCAGGCTCATTTTCGCCGCAACGGGTCTCTGTCTTGCCCAGGCTCTGGCGGGGAATGCGGCGCGGGCCAAGCTCAGCTTCCCACGCCGCGGCGAATCAGGCAGGCTTGCGCGCCAACAGGGTGGCGAAGCGCAATTTGATGCGATTGCCGTTGGCGTCGGTGCGATGCAGCTCGCCGACGTCCTCATTGTATTTCAGCAGCTCCCAGCCCTGGTAATAATCACGAAGCTCATCAGGTTTAAAGGCAAACGGGAAGCCGACGGTGCAGGGATAGTCTTCGGTATCCATCGCCGCCACAATCAGGTTATAGCCGCCGGCGGCGGTGCAGCGCTGCATATTGGCGATCAGGCCCGGGATGGTGTCAGGCTCGAGGAACATCATCACTACGGTGGAGAGGATCAGGTCATACTCGCCGTCAAAGCTCAGGCTGTTGAGGTCTTTCACCGCCGTTTGCAGATTATCCAGTCGCTCGGCGGCGCGAATACTTTCCAGATTGTTGACGCTCATCGGATTTTTATCCCACGCCGTCACCGCGAAGCCGTTCGCCGCCAGATAAAGGCTGTTACGCCCGTTGCCGCAGCCCAGATCCAGCGCCCGCCCCGGCGGCACAATCGTCGCGGCATGCAGCACCTCGGAATGGGTGCGGGTCAGGCTGTATTTTTGACTAAAATAATCCGCGTCACGCTTTGTCATGATCCTTCCTTCTTATTCAGGAGTGTTTCCCGGTCGACCTGGAGCAACAGTTTCCCGCTGACCAACAGCAACGCTGTACGCAGCAGCAGCAGGCCGACAACCAGATTGCTAAAAATAAATAGCGGCATCGCCAGATGATGAAAAAAGCCGTCTCCCCTGGCCTGGCCGAGATGCAGACCGGTGGTGGCCAGCGCGGAAATGCCGAACGAAAAGCTCCAGAAAGAAGCATTGAACGGCTGACGAAGATACCAGGGCATCAGACGGAGCATAAACAGTAGCTGCAGCAGGCCGTAACCAAACAGCAGCTTAGCGAAGGTATCGGCCTCCCCGCCGTTGACGCTGAGCCAGGCGCTGCAGGCCACCAGCGCAGGCGCCAGCTGGATCCCCAGCGAGGTGCGCAGCGGCGTCGGCAGCTCGCCTGCGCTGCGCAGACGCTGGAGGATCGCCGGCTCGAGGCTCAGCCAGGAGAAGACCCCGGCGCCGAGGAACACCAGTCCGGCATCGGAAAATCCCAGCGCGCCGCAGGCCATCGCGCTGATAAAATTATTGGCTACTGTCGGCAGATACAACCCCGGCGTGGTGGCCTCGCGAGGATGGTTCCCCCGCCATAGCCCACCGCTTTGCCAGGCGGCATAGGCGAGCTGCAGCGCCACGCCCGGCACAAACAGCCCGATCGCCAGCGGCCGGCACCAGGGAGCCAAACCAATCGCCACCAACAGCGTGGTGGCCGGAAACAGGCTGACGAAGCTGCTGCTCACCGGATGACGCATCTCCCGCAGCACGCTCGCCGGAAAGCGGATCGCCCGGCTGATAAACGCCATGCTGAGCAGGACCCACATCGCCATCGCCAGCGTCACCAGCCCATCACCAATGCTGCGGCTGACCGGCCAGAGGGTGCTGGCGTAACGCCAGGCGAAGCCCATTCCGATGGTGCCGAGCACCATGCCAAAATAACCCGCCGGCAGGTTTAGCACCTGCCGCGGCGTTTGCGTTTTATTCATTTTATTGATGATATCAATTTAATTTGAAGTTGCATTCTAAAGGAACCTTATCCCGCGCGCTATGGCGATCTTTGCTATGTTTATGTTAACCATAAGTAATAAGGATCGGCCATGCGTAAATACCGTCTCAGCGAACAGACCCGGCAGTATTGTTATGAGGAAGAGCATGGCAAACAAAGCGTCACCCTGCGCCAGATCGTGGCGCTTATTGATTTCGCTGACGTATTCACGCCTCGCAGATCAGCCATCACGCGCAGATCAGTGACAACGTCACGGTTATGCAGAGCCAGGTGCGCGGTTATTGTCGCCTTGCCGACGAGGCGCGTCTTCTCCCCCACTGCCAGGTGATTGCCGCGCGCGGGTTAACCGCCGATCGCGACAAAGTCCTGCAGATCTATCAGCGAGCCACCGTCAGCGCCTCGCGCATTCTCCACCAGGCGCAAATCTACGGCGATGCCTTCGTTGAGCATGCGTTTGTCGAACATCGGGCGGAAGTGTTTGACCAGGCAAGACTTGAAGGGAACGAAGAAAACGACGTCTGGGTATGCGATAACGCCCGGGTATACGGGCACGCGCGCCTGATCGCCGGTCGCGGAGAGGATGCCATTCCCACCGTACGCTACAGTTCGCAGGTGGCAGAGAATGCGGTGATTGAAGGCAACTGCCTGCTGAAGCATCGGGCGATGGTCGGCGGCGAGGCGCAGCTGCGAGGTGGTCCGATTCTGCTCGACGACGATGTGCTGATCCAGGGGCGGACAGTCATCATCGGCGATGTGATCGTTGAGCACCAGGTCTCCATCAATGACGAGGTGCAGATTGCCGCACAGGAGGGAGAGGCCATTCATCTGCGCGGCCCGAAAACGCTTGACGGCCAGCAGCACATCACCCGCACGCCGCTGTTAGGCGCGCTTTAATGCCTCATCGCGGTCAATAATGCGGGCGTAGATATTCTGATCGTCATAGCTACCGTTCAGATACTCGGCTTGTCGGAGACAGCCTTCCAGAACAAACCCGTTGCGCAACGCTACCTGGTTGCTGCGGGTGTTCGCCACCCGGCATTTGATCACAAACCGGCGCACCAGCCCGCTGGCGGCATAATGGCGGATAAAGGCCTGTAATGAACGGGAAAGCAGCCCTTGCCCCTGGTGCTCTTCATCGATCCAGTAGCCAATATAGGCCGTTTTATTCTGCGGCTCGATCTGATTGAACGAGGATATCTGCGGTCATAGCGCTCTCTTCTGGCCCGCAGGGACTGCCTGCGGGCGTCGGGTGACTCAGGGTTATTTCATGATCCGGTCGTCAACGTAGTTGCGTTTATCTGCTGCCGGCGGGAAATACTGATAGAGCCAGGTTTCGCTGATGGCTTCTCCCTGACAGCGCAGGAACAGACGCATCTCCACCGGGTCGGTTGAGTCGGTGGTCGGATACCAGTCGAAAAGGATCCGGTAGCCATCGAACGGCTCGACGTAGAGGATCTCAATCTGCTTCGCTTCCCCGCTGGAGAGGGTGATCACCGGTTCAATACCGCGCGGCGCGGCCGCCTTCAAATCGCCGCCGACAAAGTCGATGGCAAAACGACGCGCCCACTTATCCGGGTAGTGTTCACCCGGCGCCCATCCTTCGGGGAAGCCCCCCATCCCGGTGCGGGTGGCCAGAACGCGCGCCAGCGGAGTGCTCACCGGCGGCTGCGCGCTCCAGTAAAGACGGTAGCGGAAGTCCAGTTCGTCGCCCGCCTTCACCGCCTTTTCCGGCTGCCAGAAGCAGACGATATTATCCAGCGTTTCGCCGGTAGTTGGGATCTCCATCAGGCTGACCGCCCCTTTGCCCCACTGGTTACGCGGCTCAACCCACAGGCTGGGACGCTTGTTATACCAGCCCATCACATCCTGGTAGTGGGAGAAATCACGGTCCAACTGCAACAGACCAAAGCCGCGCGGGTTCTTGTCCTGGAAGGCATTGAACTGCAGCTTCTGCGGGTTATTCAGCGGCCGGCAGACCCATTCCCCGTTGCCCAACCACATTGACAGCCGATCGGAGTCGTGGATTTGCGGATGGATGGTGTCGCACATCCGCCGCTCATTATTGCCGCAGCTGAACATACTGGTCATCGGCGCGATACCCAGCTGTTTGATATCCTTGCGGGCGTAAAGGTGGTTTTCCACGTCCATGATAACCTGGGTATCCTGGCAGTGGATGGTGAACTTGTAGGCGCCAGTGATGCTCGGGCTGTCCAGCAGCGCGTAAACGGTAAACACCGTGGCGTCCCCTTTGACCGTTTCGAACCAGAACGACGTAAAGTCGGGAAACTCTTCCGGGGTATCGGTAAAGGTATCCACCGCCAGACCGCGGGCCGACAGGCCATACTGATAGGTGCTGTCTACCGCGCGGAAGTAGCTGGCGCCGAGGAACGCCACGATATCGCGGCGCGCCAGCTCCGGCGCTTTAAACACCCGGAACCCGGCGAAGCCGAGGTCAGACTGTCCTTCCAGCTGACGGGTATCCACACCGGCGTCATTGTACTTAAACAGCTCCGGACGGAAGTGGATCTCGCGCGCCTGCTGGGTGCTGGCGTCTAAAGAGAACATCCGCACGCGGCGACGGAACCCCATCCCGACGTGGAAAAACTGGATGTCCAGCTTACGCTCTTCAATATTGTTCCACAGCGAGTGGTTGGCATCGTACTGGATGCTGTTATAGGCCTGCGGGGTGAGATTGGCGAGCGTCGGCGGCAGATCGCGCGGGGCGCCGCCCCACGGCTGGCGCGCCAGATCGTGAGCCATCGCCTGCAGAACAGCATAATCAAAACGACGCGTTTGCCCGTCGGCAATGCCCGCGTCTTCGGCAAAAGCGGCCTGACTGAATAAGGAAGCGACTCCTGACGTTCCGCATACGGCGGCAACAGCCATGGAAGATTTAAGAAAACGTCTGCGGTTCATGCCTGAGAAAGCGTCCTTCTGCACGGGTGAATTGATTCGCAACGCGTCATCACGCTGCGTGATAATTTCCGCCCACTCTAGACAAAAACGATTAATAATCCAATTGTTGCCAGCAGAAAAAAGGTAAAAAAGCCCTGTCCAGAGGAACAGCCTGTTTTTTTCATTTCCTCTGGCGTGTAGCCAGGGCATACACGCTGCCTGCCGCTTTTTACCCCTGACTATTCAAGGGAAATCTATTCTCCAGTGCTGAATATTCATCCCATGTATCGCTCCTCGCCGCGCGCGTTTTTTAGGCACGATTCGCGCAAATTTCCATCGCGCCTGGTGCTAACTTTTCCCCGATAACCGCTATCTTTCTTCACGTTAGCGGCCAACAGGGGAGAGCCGTTCGGGCTGTCCCGCCACGCTCTCCAGGGAATTCATTCAGGAGTCATGCCATGCAAGTGAAAGCAGCCGTCACGCTGGGCTACCAGCAGCCTTTTGTCATCAAAGACGTCGAGGTCGCCCCGCCGGGGAAGGACGAGATATTAGTGAAAATTGTCGCCACCGGCGTCTGCCATACCGACGCCGTGATGCGCGACAACCCCGGGGTGGTGCCTATGCCGGCGATCCTCGGCCATGAAGGCGCCGGGATCGTTGCCAGCGTCGGCGAGGCGGTTAGCGGCATCAGGGTAGGAGACCACGTGGTGCTCAGCTACGCCGCCTGCCACCACTGCGAAAATTGTTTAAGCAACCACCCTTCGGCTTGCGAAGATTTTAATACGCTTAATTTTGGCGGCCGACGCGAGGATGGCACCACCCCCTACCGGCTGGAAGACCAGGATCTGTCCCTGTTCTTTGGCCAGTCGTCTTTCAGCCAGTATGTGGTCACCCGCGCCAGCAACGCGGTCGTGGTCGACCCGGAGGTTGATCTCACCCTGCTCGGCCCGCTGGGCTGCGGTATCCAGACCGGTAGCGGGACGGTGCTCAACCGCTTGAAACCGGTGGTCGGCGAATCGCTGGTGGTGTTTGGCTGCGGCGCGGTGGGGCTCAGCGCCATCATGGCAGCGAAATTAACCGGCTGTTCACAGATTATCGCGGTGGATATCCATGCCAGCCGCCTCGCCCTGGCGGGCGAACTGGGCGCCACCCATCAGATCAACGGCAAGGAACAGGATGCCGTCGCCGTGATTAAACAAATCACCGGTAAAGGCGCCCACTACGCGGTGGAAACGACCGGCGTCTCCGCTATCGTTCTGCAGGCCGTACACGCGGTGAAACCGCTGGGAACGGTGGCGATTGTGGGCTTTACCGGAGATATCACCCTTAACGTGCAGAACGACCTGATGGCGGAGGGAAAATCGCTGGTCGGGGTGATTGAAGGCGACGCCGTGCCGGCGCTGTTTATTCCGCTGTTGGTGCAACTCTATAAACAGGGAAAATTCCCTATCGATAAGCTTATCGCCCGCTATCCGTTGGCCGATATCAACCAGGCCTTCGCCGATTCGGCGTCCGGCAAGGTGATCAAGCCGGTGGTGGTCATGTGAGATAACGTCGCCACCGGTCGGTGGCGACAGTTGCGCATTATGGGATTTATTCCAGCGTCACGTGATGCTTCATCACCCGGCGAAACAGCGCCAGTCTGGCGCGCATAAAGCGGTTCTCCACTTTAAACCCGGCGCGCTTATGCAAGCCAATGCGCAACAGGCGATCCCGCCCGCGCAGGCACGCCGGCCAGCGCACCGCGCCGGAAAGCGTCTGCTCGCCGCTGGCGAGGCGGGCAAACTGCGTCCAGTAGTCAGCGACCTGAGCGGCGAAGGCCAGATCCGCTTCGCTGGCGTACTGCCGCACCGGGTCGGTCAACCGCAGGTTATCAAACACGTAGGGCACCTCGTTGCCATGCCAGGCCCCATGCGGGTAGGCGTCATGCTCCGCTTCCGCGACATAATCAAACCAGTAGCGCCAGCACGGCTGCCCCACGCGCTGTTGCGCCTGCATCACTACATAACCAAGGGTGGTGAAGGCCATGTCGCGGCATACTTCCCGCCCCAGCGCTTCATCGCCCTTCACGCCGGGATAGAGGAGTTTGATCAGCCCCAGCCCCAGTCCAGCGCTTTTTCCCGCGGCAGATCGGGTAGCGTATACCCGCTCTGAATAATCGCTTTATGAAACAGCCCTTTCGCTTTCGGGGAGGCCATTAGCGACAGCACGCTGCGCGCCCCGGCGGATTCGCCAAACAGCGTGACGTTGGCGGCATCCCCGCCGAAGGCGTGGATATTCTCCTGAACCCACTGCAGAGCGGCAATCTGATCGAGCAACGCGAAATTATAGAGACGTTCGCCCGCCTCTTCTTCCAGCGCCGGATGGGCGAAAAAACCGAGATGGCCCAGCCGGTAGTTAACTGTCACCACCACCACGTCGCGGCTGGCAAGCGCTTTGCCATCGTAAGGCGGCAGGCTGCCGGCGCCGATGGTAAACCCGCCGCCGTGCAGCCAGACCATCACCGGCAGCGGCTGCGCTGCGCTGGCCGGGGCCCAGACGTTGAGATATAAGCAGTCTTCGCTGAAGGCGCCAGGATCGCCGCCGCCGAGCTCGCGGCAGTAGTCAATGTCCTGCCAGCTGGCGGCGGAAAAGGTCTCGGCTGGACGTACCCCCTGCCAGCGGGCGGCTGGCTGCGGCGCGCGCCAGCGCAGCGGGCCCACGGGCGGCGCGGCGTACGGAATGCCGCGCCAGATATGAATCCCCTGTTCTGCGCTCCCGGCCAGCGTTCCCTGACGGGTTTTCGCCAACGGTTTCGACGGATGTTGCATAACCTGCTCCCTGTAAGGCTGATGCCAGCAGGGTACTGATTTTACAGCAGACCGCAACGTCGTTTGCTGCGCTCCTCCGCCTGTCGGTATAGTTCAAACTCATCCTGCACCGGGCAGCCCAGAGCTGCCTCAAACGCCTCGCGACTGGCGTTCCCGTGGCTGCGCGCCTGGGTCTCGTTGCCCAGATTGGACTGAAAAATGCCCGCCGCGCTGACCGGTAAAAAGTCTTCATAAATAATCGGCTGGGCGACCACCCACCCGCGCTCAATCAGCGGCTGCGGATCGTCGCCCGGGCGAAACGCCTGGCGATGTGCCTCACCCGTGGGCGTCAGGCGGTAGCGAAACCAGGCCAGCCCCTGCTGACGGAGCAGAAATTCGCTGTCGGGAAATTCGCTAAACACCTCCTGTAGATGCTGCTGGTGGCTGAGATTATCTTTCCCGGTTCCTGCCGCCTGCAGCAGCCGATCGTACAGCGCGCGCCCTTTCGGCGTCAGCGCCACGCCCCGCTGCTCAATTTCGCCAAAGCGGGCGCTATGGGTGCCTCGGTGTTCTCCGGCGAACATCACCGGCTCCTCAAGCGCCTTAAAGCTGGTCTGCCGCAGGAGGATCGGGACCTCCCGGCGCGGTGGCCCTTCAATCAACGCTTTGGGTTCAATACCGCACTCCGGCATCAGGGACTGGACGCGGTCAATATCCAGCGTCCGCGGCGTGAGATGGTTGATATGACACCCCGGGAAACAGACCACATCGGCAATCAGGCGGTGCTCGCGATGCAGAGCATGGTAAGTCTCCTCATCGACGGTGGCTTGCCGGTGCCAGCGGAACGTCTCCAGCGCCTCCTGGACAAACTCGCGCGCGTCGGCTGAGGTGAATTCGCCCTCTGCTTCATACTGCGCAATCAGCGCCAGGCAGCGGGGGGTGAAGATTTTGCGCCGCGCGAGGATCGCCTCGGCCCGCTCGCGCAGGGCGCGATTTTCAATCAGCTCCAGGCGCAGCAGCGAGGTGAAAATCCGAAATGGATTGCGCGCCAGCGCGGCATCGTCGATGGGACGAAACGCCGTGGAGTGGACCGGCACGCCGGCCTGCGAGAGATCGTAATAGCTAACGGGATACATTCCCATGATGGCAAACATGCGACGGAGCGTCGCCAGTTCTTCCGCTGTGCCCACGCGAATCGCGCCGTGGCGCTCCACGTTTAAGCGCGCCAGCTCGTCAGCGTTAGCGAGCTGTTCATGCAGCTGCGGATTATTTTCCAGTACCGCCAGGTTGACGTCAGCCACCAGCTCCAGCAGCGTTCCGTACTGCGGAACTTCCTGCTGGTACATGGCCGACATGGCCTGCGAAAAGTGCTCCCGAATCTCATCAGCCGTGATGGTGTTCGCCATGATGTGTTACCTCCAGTGAATACTTCCTGGAGTGTAGGAAAGCTGCCTCGCGGCGGGGGGAAGAATTTACAAACTGTGATGGCGATAACCTGCCGCCGGCCCAGGTCATTGCGCAAAACATAACCCATAGTTATGAAAAACACCCGGTAATTTCACTTTAAATTAACAATGCATTTACACACACTGCTTCTGGCGACATTACAACAATATGCCCCTCTACCGTCTACACGGAGCACCCTATGAACGACAAATGGTCCCCACGTGAGGTTGTCCATCGCGATTACAGTAGCCACCCGCCCGCTTACGCGCCGGGCTATAAAACCAGCGTCCTGCGCTCGCCAAAAAACGCCCTCATCTCTCTGCAGAACTCGCTGTCAGAGATCACCGGCCCGGTATTTAGCCGCGACGACCTCGGCCCTCTGGATAATGACCTAATCCTGAACTATGCCAAAGAAGGCCTGCCGATCGGCGAGCGGATCATCGTCCACGGTTACGTGCGCGATGGATTCGGCCGACCGATGAAAAATACGCTGGTGGAAGTCTGGCAAGCCAATGCTGGCGGTCGCTACCGGCATAAAAAAGATCAGTATCTGGCGCCGATTGACCCGAACTTTGGCGGCTGCGGCCGGGTGCTTACCGATGAAAACGGCTATTACTGTTTTCGCACCATCAAACCCGGCCCCTACCCCTGGCGCAACCAGGCCAGCGACTGGCGTCCGGCGCATATCCATTTTTCTCTCTCGGGCGACGCCTGGGCCCAGCGCCTGATCACCCAGATGTATTTTGAAGGCGACCCGCTGATTAAGCAGTGCCCGATCGTCAGGACTATTAATAATGACGACGCCGTGCGCACGCTGATCGCCGAGCTGGACATGCACGCCGCCGTACCGCTGGATTGTCTGGCCTACCGCTTCGACCTTGTTCTGCGCGGCCACCGCGCCACGCTGTTTGAAAATCGCACTCAGGGGGCCGCCCGATGAAAGAGTATCTGCCTGAAACCGCCTCGCAGACGGCGGGACCCTATGTTCATATCGGCCTGGCGCCGGACGCCGCAGGCTTTCATATTTTTGAGAAAAATTTTGGCCCGGTCCTCACTACCGCCGATACCGCCGGGGAGCGCATCACCATTGAAGGCCGGGTTATCGACGGCTCCGGGACGCCGGTCCGCGATGTGCTGCTGGAGATCTGGCAGGCCAACGCCGCGGGTCGCTATAACCATCCTGACGATCGTCAACAGCAGAAAGCCGTCGACCCGGCCTTCCGCGGCTGGGGGCGTACCTGCTCTGATTTCACCTCCGGCATTTGGCGCTTTGAAACCATCAAGCCGGGCCCGGTGGTCGGTCGCGATGGCCGGCTGATGGCGCCGCACGTCAACCTGTGGGTGGTGGCGCGGGGGATCAATATTGGCCTGAATACGCGGATGTACTTTGCCGATGAACACGAGGCTAACGCCAGCGACCCGGTGCTGAATCTCATCGAGTGGGAGGTGAGGCGCAAAACCTTAATCGCCGAGCGCGAGGTTCGCGGTACGGAAGTGGTCTATCGTTTTGACATTCATCTGCAGGGCGAGAACGAAACCGTCTTTTTCGATATTTAGCCGTCGCGGTGACCACCACCTTCGCCCCGGTTCTGCGGGGCGAAGGCGTTTTCAACCACAGGGAAAGATCTTGTCATGTAACCAACTCAAATGTTAATAATATTTTGCTATCTGGTTATCAAATTTAAACAAGTCCGCTTGTCTCTTTCACCGCTGTGTTTTTAACATCATCTTACTATGGAAAAAAATGGTCTCTTCAGTCAGCGCATTCGCTTGCGCCATCTACACACCTTCGTGGCCGTCGCTCAACAGGGAACGCTGGGGCGCGCGGCTGAAACATTAAATCTGAGCCAGCCAGCACTCTCGAAAACGCTTAACGAGCTAGAACAGCTGACCGGTACCCGGCTGTTCGAGCGGGGTCGTCTTGGGGCGCAGCTAACCCTGGTCGGCGAACAGTTTCTGACGCATGCCGTTAAGGTGCTTGACGCCCTTAATTCGGCCGGCCAGGCGCTGAACCGCAAAGAGGGCCTGAATAACGATATCGTGCGCATCGGCGCGCTGCCCACCGCCGCGCTGGGGATCCTGCCGACGGTGATCGGCCAGTTTCACAAGCAGCAAAAAGATATCACGCTGCAGGTCGCCACTATGAACAACACCATGCTGCTCGCCGGCTTAAAATCCGGGGAGATCGACATCGGCATTGGACGTATGTCCGACCCGGAGCTGATGAGCGGGCTGCATTACGAACTGTTGTTCCTTGAATCCCTGAAGCTGGTGGTTCGCCCGGGACATCCCCTGCTTCAGGAGACGGTGACCCTTAGTCGGGTGATGGAGTGGCCGGTGGTGGTCTCACCTAAAGGCACCGTGCCGCGGCAAAACGCCGAAGCGCTGCTCCAGAGCCAGGGCTGTAAGATGCCCGCCGGCTGCATCGAGACCCTCTCCGCCTCCCTGTCGCGCCAGCTGACGGTGGATTTTGACTATGTCTGGTTTGTCCCTTCCGGGGCGGTAAAAGACGATCTTCGCCGTGGCGTGCTAACCGCCCTGCCGATCGCCACCCAGGGCGCCGGAGAGCCCATCGGCATTTTAACCCGCGTCGATGCGACACTGACCCCGGGTACGCAGACGCTGCTCAGCGCTATCCGTAAGTCCATGCCTGCCTGACCCCCCTTTCTCCCCGGCCCGCAGCGGCCGGGGAACCTGCAAACGCGCCGACGCCGCTCCCCATGACGTTAGACATATTCGGCAAAATAATCATTTAGTGCGAAATTATTTATTAACATTTGCGCAAACTTCTTTAACAGATCTATCATGTCTCGATTTCACCAAATGGTTCACTCGAAATCTAATCAAGCAACAAATACAGTTTTATGAAGGTTAAAACCACTTCATTCAAAAATGATTCAAAAGCAAAATGTTTCATTTGGTTCACAGTGAGGTGGCTAGTGTGGTTAAGGAGATTACATGGCAACTGGCAATGCGCCGCGCGGATTCCCCCGGATCCTGCAGTGGCTTCTCGCCGGACTGATGCTCATCATCGGTCTGGCTGTGGGTATTCTTGGGGCAAAACTGGCCCTCGTCGGCGGTACACTGTACTTCGCGCTGATGGGCGTGGTCATGGTCATCGCGGCGGTGTTGATTTTCCGCAACCGCCGCGGCGGTATTCTGTTATACGCCGTGGCGTTTATCGCCTCGGTGATCTGGGCGATTAGTGACGCTGGCTGGAACTACTGGCCGCTCTTCTCGCGCCTGTTTGCGCTCGGCGTACTGGCCTTCCTGGCCGCCCTGGTCTGGCCTTTCCTCGCCAGCCCACCGGCGAAAAAAGGCCCGGCCTATGGCGTCGCCGCCGTTCTCGCCGTGGCGCTGGCGGTGAGCTTTGGCTGGATGTTCAAATCCGCACCGCTGGTCAGCGCGACTGAAGCGGTACCAGTCAAGCCCGTCGCGCCAGGCGAACAGCAGAAAAACTGGGCGCACTGGGGTAACACCACCCACGGCGACCGTTTCGCCGCCCTCGACCAAATCAACAAACAAAACGTCAACCAGCTGCAGGCGTCGGCATGGGTGAAGTGAAAGCGGGTTACTATCAGCAGACCTCCACCCCGCTGGTGGCGGGCAATGTGGTGGTGGTGGGCGGCCGCGTCGCGGATAACTACTCCACTGGCGAACCGCCGGGCGTGGTCCGCGCGTTTGATGTCCACACCGGCAAACTGGCATGGGCGTGGGATCCGGGCAATCCAGCGCTGACCGGTGTTCCGCCGGAAGGCCAGACCTACACGCGCGGTACGCCAAACGTCTGGTCGGCGATGTCCTACGACGCGAAGCTGAATCTGATCTATCTGCCCACCGGCAACGCCACGCCAGATTTCTTTGGCGGCGAACGTACCGCGCTGGACGATAAATACAGCTCCTCTATCGTGGCTGTGGATGCCACCACCGGCCAGGTGCGCTGGCACTTCCAGACCACACACCACGATCTGTGGGACTTTGACCTGCCGTCTCAGCCGCTGCTGTACGATCTGCCTGACGGCAAGGGCGGCACCACCCCGGTGCTGGTGCAGACCAGCAAGCAGGGCATGATCTTTATGCTCAACCGCGAGACCGGCGAGCCGGTGGCCAAAGTGGAAGAGCGTCCGGTGCCGGCGGGCAATGTCAAAGGTGAACGCTACTCGCCGACGCAACCTTACTCGGTAGGGATGCCGATGATCGGCAACCAGACGTTGACCGAGTCCGATATGTGGGGAGCGACACCGATCGACCTGCTGCTGTGCCGTATTCAGTTCAAAGAGATGCGCCATCAGGGCGTCTTTACCCCGCCAGGTGAAGACCGTTCCCTGCAGTTCCCGGGCTCGCTCGGCGGCATGAACTGGGGCAGTGTTTCGCTGGATCCAAACAACAGCCTGATGTTTGTCAACGATATGCGTCTGGGCCTGGCCAACTATATGGTGCCGCGCGCGAAGGTGGCGAAAGACGCCAGCGGGATCGAGATGGGCATCGTGCCGATGGAGGGCACGCCGTTTGGCGCGATGCGCGAACGTTTCCTGTCGCCGCTGGGCATTCCGTGCCAGAAGCCGCCGTTCGGCACCATGTCCGCGGTGGATCTGAAAACCGGGAAACTGGTGTGGCAGGTGCCGGTTGGCACCGTAGAAGACACCGGGCCGCTGGGGATCCGTATGCACATGCCAATTCCAATCGGCATGCCGACCCTTGGCGCATCGCTGGCAACGCAGTCCGGACTGCTGTTCTTCGCCGGCACCCAGGATTTCTACCTGCGCGCCTTTGATACCGCGAACGGCAAAGAGATCTGGAAATCGCGTCTGCCGGTCGGCAGCCAGTCCGGCCCGATGACCTACGTCTCACCGAAAACCGGTAAGCAGTACATCATTATCAATGCCGGCGGCGCCCGTCAGTCACCGGATCGCGGCGATTACATCATCGCCTACGCGCTCCCAGACCATCACTGATCGACATACACAAAAGGGCCCATCCGGGCCCTTTTTTTATGGGTGACGATTCGCCTTCAGCGTCGGGGATTACTGGTCGCCAAAGTGGATCACGGTGCGAATCGATTTACCTTCATGCATCAGATCAAAGGCCTCGTTAATCTGCTCCAGCGGCAGGCGATGGGTAATAAACGGATCGAGGCGAATTTTACCCGCCATGGCGTCTTCCACCATGCCCGGCAGCTGACTGCGCCCTTTTACGCCGCCGAAGGCGGAACCGCGCCACACGCGGCCGGTCACCAGCTGGAACGGACGGGTCTTGATCTCCTGCCCGGCGCCGGCTACACCGATGATCACGCTCTCACCCCAGCCTTTATGGCAGCACTCCAGCGCCGCGCGCATCACATTTACATTGCCGATGCACTCGAAGCTGAAATCCACCCCGCCGTCGGTCAGCTCAACAATCACATCCTGAATCGGCTTATCGTAGTCGTTCGGATTGATAAAATCGGTCGCGCCCATCTCTTTAGCGAGAGTGAACTTATCCGGGTTGGTATCAACCGCCAGAATGCGCCCGGCCTGTGCCTGCACCGCGCCCTGGATCACCGCCAGACCAATGCCGCCCAGACCAAAGACCGCGACGCTATCCCCGGCCTTGACCTTCGCCGTGTTATGCACCGCGCCGATACCGGTGGTTACGCCGCAGCCCAGCAGGCACACTTTATCCAAAGGCGCCTGCGGATTGACTTTCGCCAGCGAAATCTCGGCGCAAACCGTATATTCGCTGAAGGTGCTGGTGCCCATATAGTGATAGATCGGTTCGCCATTGTACGAGAAACGAGTGGTGCCGTCAGGCATCAGTCCTTTACCCTGGGTGGCACGCACCGCCTGACAGAGGTTGGTTTTACCCGACTTACAGAATTTGCACTCGCCACATTCGGCGGTATACAGCGGAATGACGTGATCGCCCGGCTTAAGGCTGGTGACGCCCTCGCCCACTTCCACGACAATCCCGCCGCCCTCATGGCCCAGCACCGCCGGGAAGACACCTTCCGGATCGTCACCGGAGAGGGTGAAGGCATCGGTATGACACACCCCGGTGTGGGTGATTTTCACCAGAACTTCGCCTTTTTTCGGCGGCGCGACGTCAATCTCAACGATTTTTAACGGCTGACCGGGGCCGAAGGCCACTGCTGCGCGTGATTTCATAACTGTCTCTTCCTCGTCGTGATGTTATTTTAAATAGGATCGTAGCAGATGACCGACCTCTGCCATTCTCGCGGCCCGCTGCTCAGGGGTGGTGTCGCCGCTGACCAGCTCGTCCTGCAGGTGGATCTCCACCATTTCGCCCATCAGGCCGTTCGCCGCCCCGCGAATCGAGGCGATCTGCTGCAGAATAGTCATACAGGGCTCGCCGGACTCCAGCGCGCGCTCAAGGGCTTCGACCTGGCCGCGGATGCGTCTTACGCGGCTGAGCGCCCGTTTTTTATCTTCAGGTGAATGTGGCACGATTACGCCTCCGTATCATATAGGGGGGTATACTATATTCTATTAGCGGTGAAGGCAAAAAAAAAGGGGTTACCGCGCCAGTACATCATCACCATGCCGATCAACGGCAAGGCAATGAACAGCAAATAGATCGCCAGGTGACCAAGATGGGCGAAACCGGTCATCATCGGCGATGGTTTCGGTACGATCGGCGGCGCCGGCGATTTCAGCCGCACCAGCAGACGCGCCACCATCAGCACGAAAATGGTGATCCCGCAGGAAACATGCACCATATTAATCAATGGCCGTTCACTGCGGGGAAAAAACCCGCGCAGCTCCATCGCCGCATAGGCTACTACTACCAGCAAAAAAACCAGCCAGTGAATCCCAATCTGCAGGCCGGAATATTTATCGCGCATGGCATATCCTTTATGGAAAGTATGATGCTGCCAACATAGCGGCGTTCCCTTAAATTTTCATTAACCTTTACGTAGAATTAACAATTGATTACCGCTTTCTGCCGAGCCGCTATGCCACGCTTAACGCACGCTCTTTCCTGGCCGAACGACAAACCGTCCACCGGTCATTACAAAATTACACAGTTTTGTTACTTACCGCGCTACTGCCGCCGCTATAGTACAGAATGTCTGGCAGACCACACGGCCCTGGGAGATAAGAATGAAGGAAATCGGCTTACCGTTATTGCTACTGACCGCGCTGGCCAGTCCGGCTTTTGCTGCAGACTGTCAGCCAAACGGCATTGGCGGCTCTTTTTGCATTAACGATGACGGTACGACTACCGACACGGTGCCTAACGAAGTCAACGGCATGGATACGTACTCGAATAATGGCGGCTATACCAGTTCCCTGCCCGATCGGTCAGGGGCGGATGAAGCACTGGAAGGTTCATCGCTGTCGACGCAGCAAGGCGTCGGCAGCGGACAGAGCGACAGTGCGCTGGCGGGTCGCGACTGGCATTCGCCCGCCAATCTGAATGATGGCGCCGCCACCTCCAGTATGAGCCTGCTGGATAAACCCTGAGGCCAGCGGCTAAGCGAGACTCCAGCCTGCGGCGCCGATGGCGAGGGCGAAAAGCAGGCAGGCCAGCGCCGTCTTACGTAACAGCATGGTATAGAATGAAATTGCGACACCAATGAATACCACCAGCAGAATCGGCCACATGCTTAATAACAACAGCAGAAAACCCTCAATATTGTTATGGATTACGCTCTCCACATCCGCATCCTTGCCTCATCGTCGATAAAGTAAGCAGAATTTAATATGTAACATGAATACATTCAAATAAAATATAATTGTAAATGGTTATGCACCGCCTCCTGCGGTTGGCGGTGGGTCACTTTCACGCGTCCGGAGCTTTGGCATCAGAAGCAGTTCGCAAAAAAACACGTCAGGATTGTTCCATGACACTTTAGCGGCACGCTCGTATTCTCGCTGGTATCCTGCAAATTCTTCACGCCATTATTCGGCGCGGGTATCTGACACAATGCGCCGGCGATGACAGTCGCCTGGTTGCAGTTTATCCCCCTGAGCGGAACGCACATCCAGATACTGAAGGGGCTGGCCGTGCGCGTTATCCAGCAGGACCGAATAGGTTTCCCCTTGCTCAAACATATAACGCTCTCCCCATTGCCGCAGCGCCACAACAATGGGAAACACGGAGCGCCCCTTTTCAGTCAGGACATATTCCTTGTATGCGCTGCCATCCGATGCCGGTAAAATCTCGAAAATACCGATATCAACCAGATGCTTCAGCCGCGAGGCAAGGATATTTTTGGCCAGCCCCAAATTTTTTTGAAACTCGCTGAATCTCCGCACATCGTCAAATGCTTCGCGGATAATCATCAGGCACCAGCGTTCACCAATTGATTCCAACGTTCTCGCCACCGGACATTCACTGGTTCTAAGTGATTCCTGCTTTGCCATCTGCGCGCTCCTTATCAATTTATCTACTGATCTAGCTTAATCCTCACCTTTACCAGTTGCAAAAAAAAACCACTAAGGCTAATTCTATAGGCATACTAGTTTTAAAAAGCAACCAGACAGAGGGTCTCTTATGAAATGCAAGGCAAGTAGATGTACCGGCCAAAGGATCCAAACTGCGTCAGTCCCTGACACGATGCTGACCACAGGGATAACGGCGTTGTTTTCACTAACCTGCGCGCTGGCAGTAGCCAATGTTTATTCAGCACAGCCTTTACTCGACTCGATGGCGGTCAGCCTGAAGGTGTCGCCAGGCATGATTGGCAGCGTCATCACCGCTACGCAGGCGGGCTATGCCATTGGCCTGCTGTTCCTGGTTCCGCTCGGGGACTGGTTGAACCGTAAATACGTGGTGATGAGTCAACTGTTGCTTTCAGTAGCGGCGTTAGTCGCGGCAGGGTTATCCCCCAATATAGCAACGCTGCTTGGCGCCATGCTGATCGTCGGCCTGATGGCCGTGGTGGTGCAGGTGCTGGTGGCCTGGGTAGCAATACTGGCGACGCCGCAGAAACGAGGCCAGGCGGTGGGTACCCTGACCAGCGGCATTGTTTCAGGTATCCTGTTATCTCGGTTTATCTCAGGCGCGATAGCCGATATCGCCGGCTGGCGAGCCGTGTATCTCACGGCTGCCTGTCTGATGTTGGTGATTGCAGGGGTCGTCTGGAAAATCATGCCTTCGCCCCCGCAGCAGCCGCAGCCGCAAAAGCCGACTTACCTTTCCTTATTGAAGTCCGTGTTTCAGCTGTACCTCACCGAGCCGCAACTGAGAAAGCGCGGGATCCTGGCGCTATTTATCTTCGCCGCTTTCAGCATGCGCCTGGTTGGGGCTTACATGTGTTTTTATTCGCTGGGCAGCGCGGCAGGGGCTATCGTTGCCACACAGCTTTATTCCCACTGGGGATGGCAGGCGGTCTGCCTTGCGGGGGCCGCGGTCAGCGCGTGTGCATTTCTGATCTGGTCAGGATCGCGTCAATCATGATATTCGTTCTGCGTTTTAAAAGGGCCAGTCAAAAAGACCGTAACACTGACCTGATTGCTGCCAGCTATTTGTATCGCATACATTTTTTCAATGCTTTTAACGACACGCTGCGTCCTCATGTCCAGGTCACCAGCCTTGAGCCCGATCTGGTTAGTTTCCTCGCCAAGCTCGACTGGGGGGTAAAGGTCCTGGCCTCGCTGGAAGCCTGTCGCCGCGTGGCGTATGAGAACGTCGAAGACGCGGCGCGAAATGGCCTGCACTACGTTGAGCTGCGCTTCTCTCCCCGCTATATGGCGATGACCCACCGGCTGCCGGTCGACGGCGTGGTAGAGGCGGTAATTGCCGGGGTTCAAGAGGGATGCCGCGATTTCCAGGTCGACGCCCGGCTGATCGGTATTCTGAGCCGCACCTTCGGCGAAGCCGCCTGTCAGGAAGAGCTGGCGGCGCTGCTCGCCCACCGCGAGGGCATCACTGCCCTCGACCTCGCCGGCGATGAGCTCGGCTTCCCGGGTACGCTGTTCCGCAACCATTTTAACCAGGCCCGCGACGCCGGGTGGCATATCACCGTCCACGCGGGCGAAGCGGCCGGCCCGGAAAGTATCTGGCAGGCCATTCGTGAGCTGGGCGCGGAGCGGATCGGCCATGGGGTTAAAGCGGTAGAGGATCCAGCCCTTATGGACTACCTGGCCGAGCACCGCATCGGGATTGAATCCTGCCTGACCTCGAACGTGCAAACCAGCACCGTGGCCTCCCTGGCCCAGCATCCGCTGAAGCAGTTCCTTGAGCACGGCGTGCTGGCGAGCCTCAACACCGACGATCCGGCGGTCCAGGGTGTGGACATCATTCACGAGTATACCGTGGCGGCGCCGGCGGCAGGGCTGAGCCGGGAGCAGATCCGTCAGGCGCAGATCAACGGCCTGACCCTGGCGTTCCTCGGCGAACAGGAAAAAGCCGCCCTCATTCAGCGGGTTGCCAAAGGCTGATAACCGGCCCGGCAGCCGTGCTGCCGGGCTCCTCCTCAGACCAGGCTGAGCGTGGCGCGATGTCTGGCCGACTCGATACCCAACTCAATCAGGGTCATTATCTGAATCGCCTCGCTGGCCGGGACCGGGTTTTCCCCTACGCCGTTAAGCGCGTCGCGGATAGCGGCATAGTAAGCGGGATAATTACCCGGTAGCGTCAGCCATTTCTCCTGACTACGTTCATCCCCTTCCGCACGGGTCAGGGTACCGTCGCGCATATCATATCCCCAGTCCTCCTGCGGCAGCCGTTCACCGTTTTTTAGCCGCTCCTCCTGCGGGTCAAGGCCGTACTTAATATAGCTGGCCCGCGAGCCGTGGACGATAAAGCGCGCGCTCTCCGCGGCGGCGAGTAACGTACCATGCAGTACTACCCGCCGCTGCGGATAGGCCAGCACGGCGTGAAAATAGTCGGTGGATTGCGCGCCGGGCCGAAGCTGCGCGAGGTCCACCGTGATGCTTACCGGCAGGCCAAACAGCACCACGACCTGGTCGAGCAGATGCGGCGCGAGATCATACCATATGCCGCTGCCAGGACCTGCCTGCTCACGCCAGCGCTGGCGCACCTGTGGTCGGAAGCGATCGAAATGCGACTCGAAGTAACACACCTCCCCCAGCTGACCTTCGTTGATCAACGCGCTGACCGTTAAGAAATCGCTGTCCCAGCGCCGGTTATGAAACACCGAAAGTATCCGACCGCAGTGCTTCGCCAGGCTTTCCAGCTCGCGAGCTTGTGACAGTGTCACGGTAAAGGGTTTATCCACCACAACATGCTTTCCCGCCTCCAGCGCCGCTTTCGCCAGCGGAAAGTGGGTGTCGTTCGGGGTGGCGATGACCACCAGATCGATATCCGGGTCGTCCAGCAGATCCCCCGGCGCACTCATTACCTTCACGCCAGGCCAATCGGCATGGACCTTATCGGCGTCGCTGCTGGCGACCGCCTTCAGCGCCATACCCGGCGTGCCGCCGATCAACGGCGCATGAAACGTTTTGCTGGCGTAACCGAACCCCACCAGCCCCACCCGGATCGCATCGCTCATCTTACCGCCTCGCTTATGCAACTGATATCAACACCAGGTTAATGAGAATAATTTTACAAACCGTGAGCAAAACTTATCATTCCTTACTTTGCGACTTACATGCAAGTGTGAGAAATCAGACAGATACCCCTTGTGATCTGCTGACCATCGAGTAACATTTCACGCTGTGTTCAAAGGATATTGAAGTGTTATGACAACTGTTTTTACCCGTATTGTAGAACTTATTGGCTGGATTGTTTTTGGTATTTCGGCACTGCTTTTGGTTATCGCACACCATATAGATAACTATCAGTCCCCACCGCCAGCGGATGTGGTGCACACGAAGTAGCTCCGCGTTAAAACAGTGACCCGCCTCGCAACTGTGCAACCGGTTTCAGAAACCGGTTGCACGTATGCTCGCGCTTTTATTACACTCCCTTTATCATCAGACAGGGAGCTTTTTCATGGCCGCTTTTCCGCACAATTTCTTATGGGGTGCCGCTACCGCAGCGTATCAGGTTGAGGGAGGACACGACGCCGACGGTAAAGGACCGTCAATCTGGGATATCTACTCTCATCTGCCGGGTACCACCTTTGAAGGCACCACCGGCGATATTGCCGTCGACCACTATCACCGTTTTCGCGAAGACGTGGCGTTAATGGCCGAAATGGGCCTGCAAAGCTATCGATTCTCCATCTCCTGGCCCCGCCTGCTGCCCGCCGGGCGCGGTAAGGTGAATGAAGCGGGAGTCCAGTTTTACAGCGATCTGATCGACGAACTGCTGGCGCACAATATTGAGCCGATGATCACCCTCTATCACTGGGATCTGCCGCAGGCCCTGCAGGATGAGGGCGGCTGGGAAGCGCGCACTACCGCCGAGGCCTTCGCCGAGTACGCCCGCCTGTGCTATGCGCGCTTTGGTTCACGGGTGAAGCTGTGGGCTACCTTCAACGAAACCATTGTCTTCATTGGGCACGGCTACATTAACGGCCTCCATCCCCCGGCGGTCCGCGATCCGGCGCGTGCTATTCAGGCCTGCCACCACGTATTTATCGCCCATGCGCTGGCGGTGAAGGCCTTTCGCGAGATGGCTGTGGCCGGCGAGATTGGCTTCGTCAACGTACTGCAACCGCATACCCCGCTCACCGACAGCGAGGCGGACATTAAGGCCACCGAACTGGCTGACGCCATCCATACTCACTGGCTGTACGATCCGGTGCTGAAAGGCACCTATCCTGCCGACCTGCTGGCGCAGACCCAGGCGCTGTGGGGGGTACCTCGCTTTGCTCCAGGCGACGACGCGCTGCTCCGTGACAACCGCTGCGACTTTATCGGTCTGAATTACTATCGCCGGGAAACGGTATCTGCCCAGCCGCCTGAGATCGCTACCGGCGGTGAGCCTGGCGTGGAGGGATTATTCTATTTCGTGCGTAATCCCCAGAGTACATATACCGAATGGGGCTGGGAAATCTGGCCGCAGGGGCTAACTGACGGCATTATGATGATTAAGGCGCGCTATGGCGATATTCCGATATATATCACCGAGAATGGCCTCGGCGCGAAGGACCCGATTATTGACGGGGAAGTGGTCGACGACCCGCGGATTGATTATCTCAGCAGCCATATTGGCGCCCTCGAAAAAGCGCTGGCGCTGGGGGCAGATGTGCGCGGCTATTACCCCTGGTCATTTATCGATCTGCTGAGCTGGCTCAACGGCTATCAAAAGCAATATGGTTTTGTCTATGTCGATCACCAGCAAAATCTGGCGCGGAAACGAAAGAAGAGTTTTTATTGGTACAAATCTGTTATTGCCAGTCACGGCGAACAGCGTTAATCTTCTCTTGCGGGCGCCATTCGGCGCCCGGTCTGATTTTAGAATATTCTTAAACTTCTCCCTGCTCTTCAAGGCTGGCTTTGCCCCTTGTCATGGGTTTATATAACCTGATTCATTCCACGCGGCCCCAGCAGAAGGCGCCGTTGGTTGAGAGTAGGTTTAGTGAATGCTGATAATATTCAACGCAATAATTCCGATTATAAAATGGATACGAAAATGACCGTGCTGGACTACTTATTAAAATTTCGCAAAATCAGTTCGCTGGAAAGCCTTGAAAAACTATTTGATCACCTTAACTACTCCCTGACTGACACCCAGGAGATCGTGAATATGTATCGCGCCGCCGATCATCGTCGCGCAGAGCTGGTCTCCGGTGGTAAATTGTTCGATGTGGGCCAGGTTCCTAAATCCGTTTGGCGATTCGTGCAGTAAGGCTGTCATCCTTCACGCCAGTTGCTTATACTTCCCGGCCTGATTTTATTCACTGGCGTTGAATAGGGGAGAAACATGACGTCTCAATCTGCAGAGCGCATCGGCGGATGGCTGCTGGCTCCGCTGGCCTGGTTGCTGGTGGCGCTGCTGAGCGCCTCGTTATCGCTGCTGTTTTTTGCCAATGCGCTGATGTCGCCGCAGACCTATACCCTACTGCGCGCCATGAGCGCGGGCCATATGGCGCTGTGGGTCGCCTCGCTGCTGTTTGCCCTCGCCATGTGGTATTACACGCTCTGGCTGACTATCGCCTTTTTCAAGCGGCGCTCGGTGGTGCCGAAACACTATATTATCTGGCTACTCATCACCCTGCTGCTGGCGATAAAGGCTTTTGCCTTCTCGCCGGTCTCGGATGTGCTTGCCCTGCGTCAGCTGCTGTTTCCGCTGCTGGCCGCTGCGCTGCTGGCGCCCTATTTTCGCCGTTCGCAGCGGGTAAAACGGACTTTTGTTAATCCGTAATACCCCCACACTTAACCTGTTGTCGCTGGTATCGTTTTATTCGATAATAAGCGGCTTTTTTTCGTTTCAGGTCGCATGATGGCTGATTATTTACTGCTCTTTATTGGTACAGTCCTGGTCAATAACTTCGTTCTGGTGAAGTTTCTTGGTCTGTGCCCGTTTATGGGGGTTTCCAAAAAGCTGGAAACCGCAATGGGGATGGGGCTCGCTACCACCTTCGTGATGACCCTGGCCTCTATTTGCGCCTGGCTGATTGATACCTGGATCCTTATCCCGCTAAATTTGGTTTATTTGCGTACCCTGGCCTTTATTCTGGTTATCGCCGTAGTGGTTCAGTTTACTGAGATGGTGGTGCGTAAAACCAGCCCGGCGCTCTATCGCCTGCTGGGGATCTTTCTACCGCTGATCACCACCAACTGTGCCGTACTCGGGGTAGCGCTGCTGAATATTAATCTGGGCCACAATTTCCTGCAGTCGGCGCTGTACGGCTTTGCCGCCGCCGTCGGCTTCTCGCTGGTAATGGTGCTGTTCGCGGCGATCCGTGAACGCCTGGTGGTGGCCGATGTCCCCGCGCCGTTTCGCGGTAATGCCATCGCGCTGATTACCGCCGGTTTAATGTCTCTGGCCTTCATGGGCTTTAGTGGTTTGGTGAAGTTGTAATGAGCGCAGTCTGGATAGCCGTGATCGCCATCAGCCTGTTAGGGCTGATTTTCGGCTTAATACTGGGATACGCCTCGCGTCGTTTCGCGGTGCAGGACGACCCGGTGGTGGAAAAAATTGATGAGCTATTGCCGCAAAGCCAGTGTGGGCAGTGCGGGTACCCTGGGTGTCGCCCCTATGCGGAAGCAGTCGGCGTACAGGGTGAGAAAATAAACCGCTGCGCGCCGGGTGGCGAAGCGGTGATGTTAAAAATCGCCGCCTTGCTGAACGTCGACCCGCAGCCTGTCGACGGCGACGCACAGGAAGCGGAGCCGGCCCGCATGCTCGCGGTAATTGACGAGCCGAACTGCATTGGCTGTACCAAGTGTATCCAGGCCTGTCCGGTGGATGCCATCGTTGGGGCGACCCGCGCCATGCATACCGTGATGAGCGACCTGTGCACCGGCTGCAATTTGTGCGTCGCCCCCTGCCCGACCCAGTGCATTTCACTCGTTCCGGTGGCCACCACCCCGGAGACCTGGAAATGGGATCTGCATACGATCCCGGTGCGAAATATTCCTGTGGAACAACATGTTTAAGCTATTTTCCGCTTTCCGAAAAGACAAGGTCTGGGATTTCAACGGCGGTATTCACCCGCCTGAAATGAAAACCCAGTCTAACGGCACCCCGCTGCGTCAGGTTTCCCTGCCGCAGCGCTTTGTTATCCCGTTGAAGCAGCACATTGGCGCCGAGGGCGAACTGTGCGTTAAAGTGGGCGACCGGGTGCTGCGCGGCCAGCCGCTGACCCGCGGCTGGGGAAGAATGCTGCCCGTTCACGCCCCGACCTCCGGCACCATTGCCGCCATCGCTCCGCACACTACCGCGCACCCGTCGGCGCTGGCGGAGATGAGCGTGATCATTGACGCCGACGGCGAAGACCGCTGGATCGAGCGCGATGGCTGGAGCGACTATCAGACCCGCACGCGTGAAGCGCTGATCGAGCGTATCCACCAGTTTGGCGTTGCTGGCCTCGGCGGCGCAGGCTTCCCCACCGGCAGTAAACTGCGCGGTGGCGGAGATAAAATTAAAACGCTGATCATTAACGCCGCCGAGTGCGAGCCCTATATCACGGCGGATGACCGCCTGATGCAGGACTGCGCGGCGCAGATTGTCGAGGGTATCCGCATCCTCGCTCATATACTGCAGCCTGAAGAAGTGCTGATCGGCATTGAAGACAATAAGCCGCAGGCCATCTCAATGCTGCGGGCGGTGCTCTGCGACGCCCATGGCATTTCGCTGCGCGTGATCCCCACCAAATATCCCTCCGGTGGCGCCAAGCAGCTCACCCAAATTCTTACCGGCAAACAGGTACCGCACGGCGGTCGTTCATCGGACATTGGCGTGCTGATGCAGAACGTCGGTACGGCTTATGCGGTGAAACGCGCGGTGATTGACGGTGAGCCGTTAACCGAGCGCGTGGTCACCCTCACCGGCGAAGCGGTAACCAGACCGGGCAATGTCTGGGCGCGTCTTGGCACGCCGGTGCGCCATCTATTGAACGATGCCGGCTTCTGCCCCAGCGCCGAGCCAATGGTGATCATGGGCGGCCCGCTGATGGGCTTTACCCTGCCGTGGCTCGACGTCCCGGTGGTGAAGATCACCAACTGTTTGCTGGCGCCTTCCGCCAGCGAGATGGGCGAACCGCAGGAAGAGAAAGGCTGCATTCGCTGCAGCGCCTGCGCTGACGCCTGCCCGGCCGATCTGCTGCCGCAGCAGCTGTACTGGTTCAGCAAAGGTCAGCAGCACGATAAAGCCACTGCCCATAATCTGGCGGACTGCATCGAGTGCGGCGCCTGCGCGTGGGTATGTCCAAGTAATATTCCGCTGGTGCAGTACTTCCGTCAGGAAAAGGCCGAGATCGCGGCGATTCGTCAGGAAGAGCAGCGCGCTGCGGAAGCCAAAGCCCGATTCGAGGCCCGACAGGCGCGCCTGGAGCGTGAGAAAGCTGCGCGCGCCGAGCGGCATAAAAAAGCCGCCGTTCAGCCTGCCGCCAAAGATCAGGAGGCGATTAGCGCCGCCCTGGCCCGGGTACGGGATAAACAGCGCGATGCCGCGCAGCCGATCGTGATCCAGGCCGGCGCCAAACCTGACAACAGCGAGGCAATTGCCGCCCGCGAAGCGCGTAAGGCTGAGGCCCGGGCGCGCAAAGCGCAGCAGCAGGCCGCGCCGGTGGACGCCCCGGCCGCCGAACCGGTCGACCCGCGCAAGGCGGCGGTGGAAGCCGCTATCGCCCCAGAATCGCAAGCTCCCCCTATACCCATAACCAGCGGCAGACCTCGCGTATTATGCTGCTGGTGCTGCTCGCCGCTGTGCCTGGCATTGTGGTCCAGACCTGGTTTTTCGGCTGGGGCACCGTACTGCAGATTGTCCTCGCCGCCCTGACGGCCTGGGCGACCGAAGCCGCTATTCTCAAACTGCGTAAACAGCCTGTTGCTGCCACGCTGAAAGATAATTCCGCCCTGCTCACCGGCCTGCTGCTGGCGGTGAGTATTCCGCCACTGGCCCCGTGGTGGATGGTGGTGCTCGGCACTGCCTTTGCCGTAGTCATTGCCAAGCAGTTGTACGGAGGCCTGGGCCATAACCCCTTCAACCCGGCAATGATCGGCTATGTCGTGCTGCTGATTTCGTTCCCGGTGCAGATGACCTCCTGGCTGCCTTCCTATGAGATAGCCGCCCATATCCCGGCATTCAGCGACGCGCTGCAGATGATCTTCACCGGTCATACCGCCGCCGGAGGCGACATGGCCAGTCTGCGGCTGGGTATCGACGGCGTCAGCCAAGCCACCCCGCTGGATACCTTTAAAACCTCCCTGCATGCCGGACATAGCGTTCAGCAGGTGCTGCAATTGCCGGTCTACGGCGGCGTGCTGGCAGGTCTGGGCTGGCAGTGGGTGAATATCGCCTGGCTGGCAGGCGGCCTTTTCCTGCTGTGGCAGAAGGCGATCCGCTGGCATATCCCGGTCAGCTTCCTTGTTAGCCTCGGCCTGTGCGCCACCCTCGGCTGGATTTTTTCGCCGCAGAGCCTGGCCTCACCGCAGATGCATTTGCTCTCCGGGGCGACCATGCTTGGCGCCTTCTTTATCCTGACCGATCCGGTGACGGCCTCAACAACCAACCGCGGCCGTCTGATCTTTGGCGCCCTCGCTGGCCTGCTGGTCTGGCTCATCCGCAGCTTCGGTGGTTATCCGGACGGCGTGGCGTTTGCCGTTCTGCTGGCGAATATTACCGTGCCGCTGATCGATTACTACACGCGCCCGCGCGTATATGGCCACCGTTGAGAGAGCAATGATGTTAAAAACGATGCGTAAACACGGCGTCACGCTGGCGCTGTTTGCCGCCGGTTCCACCGGGCTGACGGCGGCGATCAATGAGCTGACCAAAAGCACCATCGACCAGCAGGCGGCCCTGCAGCAAAAGGCGTTATTCGACCAGGTTTTACCTGCCGACCGCTATAATAACGATCTGCTTAAGAGCTGCTATCTGGTCAGCGCCCCGGCGCTGGGCAAAGGCCAGCATAAAGTGTGGATCGCCAAAAATAACGATCGACCGATCGGCGCGGTGATGGAAGCCACCGCGCCGGACGGCTACTCCGGAGCAATACAGCTGCTGGTTGCCGCCGATTTTAGCGGCACGGTCCTCGGCACCCGCGTAACTGAGCATCATGAAACGCCGGGCCTGGGGGATAAAATCGAACTTCGCCTGTCGGACTGGATTACCCATTTTGCCGGGAAAGTCATCCACGGCCAGGGCGATAGCCACTGGGCGGTCAAAAAGGATGGCGGCGATTTTGACCAGTTCACCGGCGCCACCATCACCCCCCGGGCGGTGGTCAATGCCGTTAAGCGCGCAGGCTTATATGCACAAACGCTGCCTGCGCAACTTCCTGAATTCACCGCCTGTGGAGAATAACCATGAGCGAAGTTAAAGACGTCATCGTCCAGGGCCTGTGGAAAAATAACTCCGCCCTGGTTCAGCTGTTAGGTATGTGTCCTCTGCTGGCGGTCACCTCGACCGCCACCAACGCCCTCGGGCTGGGTTTGGCCACCACCCTGGTGTTAACCCTGACCAACCTGACCATCTCCAGCCTGCGCCGCTGGACGCCGGCGGAGATCCGGATCCCCATCTACGTAATGATTATCGCCTCGGTGGTGAGCGTCGTGCAGATGCTGATCAACGCCTATGCCTTCGGCCTCTATCAGTCGCTGGGGATTTTCATCCCGCTTATCGTGACCAACTGCATCGTGGTCGGCCGCGCCGAAGCCTTTGCCGCCAAAAAAGGGCCAGCGCTGTCGGCACTGGACGGTTTCTCGATCGGCATGGGCGCTACCTGCGCGATGTTTGTGCTGGGCTCCCTGCGCGAGATCCTTGGCAACGGCACCCTGTTTGACGGCGCCGACAGTCTGCTTGGCAGCTGGGCGAAGGTTCTGCGCATCGAGGTTTTTCACACCGACACCCCTTTCCTGCTGGCTATGCTGCCGCCAGGCGCCTTTATTGGCCTCGGCATGATGCTGGCGATTAAATACCTTATCGATGAACGTAGCAAACAGCGGAAGGCGCAAGCGGCCCGGGCCGTCTCTGTCGCCCCGTCCGACGTGACAGGGAAAGCATAATATGAACAAAGCCAAACGCCTGGCGATCCTTACCAGGCTGCGGGAAAACGATCCCCACCCCACCACCGAACTGCATTTCAGTTCGCCATTCGAGCTGCTGATTGCCGTCCTGCTTTCTGCACAGGCCACCGATGTCAGCGTCAACAAAGCGACAGCCAAACTCTATCCGGTGGCCAATACGCCCGCAGCGATGCTGGCCCTGGGGGTGGATGGGGTAAAATCGTATATCAAGACTATCGGTCTGTTTAACAGCAAAGCGGAAAACGTCATCAAAACCTGCCGCATCCTGTTGGAGCAGCACAATGGTGAGGTACCGGAAGACAGAGCGGCGCTGGAGGCGCTGCCCGGCGTGGGCCGTAAAACCGCCAACGTGGTGCTGAATACCGCCTTTGGCTGGCCGACCATCGCCGTGGACACGCACATCTTCCGCGTCTGCAATCGGACGCAGTTCGCCCCGGGCAAGAACGTAGAACAGGTGGAAGAGAAGCTTCTGAAGGTGGTCCCCGCCGAGTTTAAGGTCGACTGCCATCACTGGCTGATCCTGCATGGGCGTTATACCTGTATTGCCCGCAAGCCGCGCTGCGGCTCCTGCCTGATTGAAGATCTTTGCGAATACAAAGATAAAGTCTACGCCTGACTGTCTCGTCTCTATTGCGGTCATAGCTTAACTCTGGGTTATGGCCCGCATTCATCTATTTCACCGGCCATTAACACCACATAATCATCATGATTATGGATGATTATCCGGTTATATAACAAACAACTAGTTCATTCATTTTTTATCAGCGCAAAATTTCTATGCATTTGTGATCCAGATCATGCTCGCAACTTTATGTTGAATGAATGTTACTGGAATGGAAATAAATGTCAGGCAATACAACGGATGAGTAAAGATTGCGTGAGTCTGAACGCTTTCAAACAACCACGCGCGTTCTATCTCATTTTCTCGATCGAGTTGTGGGAGCGTTTTGGTTACTACGGCCTGCAAGGGATCATGGCCGTTTACCTGGTAAAACAGCTGGGTATGTCGGAAGCGGATTCCATTACTCTGTTCTCCTCCTTTAGCGCGCTGGTTTATGGCCTCGTCGCCATTGGCGGCTGGCTGGGTGATAAAGTGCTGGGTACCAAGCGTGTCATCATGCTGGGCGCTATCGTGCTGGCGATTGGCTATGCGCTGGTGGCCTGGTCCGGTCATGACGCCGCTATCGTCTATATGGGTATGGCGACCATCGCCGTCGGTAACGGCCTGTTTAAAGCCAACCCGTCCTCCCTGCTTTCTACCTGCTATGACAAAAACGACCCACGTCTGGACGGTGCATTTACCATGTACTACATGTCCATCAACATCGGTTCGTTCTTCTCTATGCTGGCAACCCCGTGGCTGGCCGCACGTTTTGGCTGGAGCGTAGCGTTTGCCCTCAGCGTGGTGGGGATGGTGATCACCATTATTAACTTCGCCTTCTGTCAGAAATGGGTTAAACAGTACGGCTCTAAACCGGACTTTGCCCCGGTACACATGGGTAAACTGCTGGCGACCATCGCTGGCGTGGTGGTGCTGGTCGCTATCGCCACCTGGCTGCTGCATAACCAGGGTATCGCACGTATGGTGCTGGGCGTCGTCGCACTGGGTATCGTCGTGATTTTCGCCAAAGAAACCATAGGCCTGAAAGGCGCTCCGCGTCGTAAAATGATCGTCGCTTTCCTGCTGATGGTAGAAGCGATTGTCTTCTTCGTGTTGTACAGCCAGATGCCGACCTCGCTGAACTTCTTCGCCATCCGTAACGTGGAGCACTCGATCCTCGGTCTCGCCTTTGAACCGGAACAGTATCAGGCGCTGAACCCGTTCTGGATCATGATTGGTAGCCCGATTCTGGCCGCCATCTACAACAAGATGGGCGACCGCCTGCCGATGCCGCACAAATTTGCTATCGGTATGGTACTGTGCTCTGGCGCATTCCTCGTCCTGCCTTTAGGGGCGAAGTTCGCCAGCGACGCCGGTATCGTCTCGGTCAACTGGCTGATTCTGAGCTACGCGCTGCAGTCTATCGGTGAACTGATGATTTCCGGCCTCGGCCTGGCGATGGTCGCTCAGCTGGTTCCTCAGCGTCTGATGGGCTTCATCATGGGCAGCTGGTTCCTCACCACGGCAGGCGCGGCGATCATCGCCGGGAAAATCGCTAACCTGATGGCAGTCCCGGAGAATGTCACCGATCCGCTGGTGTCGCTGGAAGTGTACGGTCACGTATTCCTGCAGATTGGTATCGTCACCGCGGTTATCGCCGCCCTGATGCTGCTGACCGCGCCGAAACTGAATCGTATGACTCAGGACGACAGCGCGGACATTAAAGCACGCGAAACCGCGGCTGCCTGACGCCGCAGGGAAAACTAATTATTTTTAAGCCGCTAACGTTAGTTTAGCGGCTTTTTTTTTACCCCTGGCAGGACTAACATACAGAAAACTGCAGCCACGAGGAGTCACGCATGAAACTGTTCTACAAACCCGGCGCCTGTTCCCTTGCCTCGCATATTGCCCTGCGCGAAAGCGGTCTGGATTTTACCCTGCAGAGCGTGGATCTGGCCCAGAAACGGCTGGAAAACGGGGAAGACTATCTGCTGATCAACCCGAAAGGTCAGGTGCCGGCGCTGCTGCTGGATGATGATATCCTGCTCACTGAGGGCGTAGCCATCATGCAGTACATCGCAGACCAGGTGCCGGATCGTCATCTGCTGGCGCCGGTGGGCTCGATTGCGCGCTATCAGACTCTCGAATGGCTGAACTATGTGGCCACCGAGCTGCATAAAAGCTTTACCCCGCTGTTCCGCCCGGATACCCCGGAGGACTATAAGCCTGTCGCGCGGGGGCTGCTTGAGAAAAAGCTGCAATACGTTGATGCAGCGCTGGCAGACAAACAGTGGCTGACCGGCCATCGCTTCACCATTGCCGATGGTTATCTGTTTACGGTGCTGCGCTGGGCCTATGCTATAAAACTGGATATGGCTGCCTATGGTCATATCGGCAGCTGGATGACGCAGGTGGCAGCGCGTCCGGCGGTGGCGGCCGCACTGGCGGCTGAAGGCTTAAAATAAGGCCTGAACCTGCCCGGCGGACCGTCGGGCAGGCCCTGAGAGTTACAGCCGGGTGGCGCTGAAGCAGTGCTCCGGTACGGCGATGCGATCCTGCGCCGCTACTACCTGCAGTTCGTATTCCTGCATATTTTTGGTGGCGAGCATAATCTCGTACACCGCGGCGGTGACGTGTTCCAGCGCATCGCGCAGACTTGCCCCCTGCAGCAATTTTACCAACAGCAGACCGCTGGTCACATCGCCGACGCCCACCGGCTGACGCAGGCCGAAATCCACCAGCGGCCGACTAATATGCCAGGCTTCTTCGGCCGTCACCAGCAGCATCTCAAAACGATCCATACTCAGACCCGCACGGGCAAGATGCTTAACTAATACCACTTCCGGCCCCTGGGCAATCAGCTCCCGCGCGGCGGCCACTGCCTCGCTGACGCTGGCGACCGGATGACCGCACAGGATCTCCAGCTCAACCAGATTCGGGGCAATAATATCGCTGGCCGGCAGCGCATAGCGCACGTGGAACTCCGCCACGCCCGGCGCAACGATGCAGCCCTTCTCCGGGTGACCCATCACCGGATCGCAAAAATATTTCGCCGCCGGATTGGCCGCCTTAACCTGACGCACGATACCGAGGATATGCTCTCCCTGCTCAGCGGAGCCAAGATAGCCGCTCAGTACCGCATCGCAGGTCTGCAGCTTGTCGATATCGGCAATCCCCTGAACGATCTCCGTCAAATGCGAAGGCGGCATGACGCAGCCGGTCCATTTGCCGTACTGCGTATGGTTAGAGAACTGTACGGTATTCAGGGGCCAGACATTGGCGCCCAGACGACGCATCGGAAATTCGGCGGCACTGTTGCCGGCATGGCCAAACACAACGTGAGACTGAATGGCGAGGATGTTCTTCATTTTCTTACCACAACCCTAAAAAGAAAAAGGGCGTGGTTTCCCACGCCCTGGCAGTATTTTTTTATTTCCAGCAGACCAGGCAGTAATTTTTCTTACCGCGACGCAGCAAGGTGTAGCGGCCAAACAGGCGATCGCTGTCACTGAATACATATTCCGGGTCGGCCTGTTTTTCGCCGTTGATGGTCACCGCGTTAGAGGCAACGGTTTTACGCGCCTGACCGCGGGACGGCTGCAGCTCGGAATCAACCAGCGCCTGCAGCAGATCGGCGCCTTTTTCCATTTCGATCATCGGCACGCCATCCTGGGCCAGCTGTTCGAAGTCTGCTTCGCTCAGGTCGCTCAGGTTACCGTTGAACAGGCTTTCGGTAATGCGCTTCGCCGCTTCCAGGCCTTCTTCGCCGTGGACAAGGCGCGTCACCTGCTCTGCCAGCACGTACTGGGCGCGCGGCGCTTTACCGCTGTTTTTGTCTTCTTCTTCCAGGGCATTGATCTCCGCAATGTCCATAAAGGTGAAGAATTTGAGGAAGCGATAGACATCAGCATCCGCGGTGTTGATCCAGAACTGGTAGAATTTGTACGGACTGGTTTTCTTCGGATCCAGCCACACGGCGCCGCCTTCGGTTTTACCGAATTTGGTGCCGTCCGCTTTGGTGATCAGCGGTACGGTCAGGCCAAACACCTGGTTCTGATGCAGACGACGGGTCAGATCGATGCCGGAGGTGATGTTGCCCCACTGGTCAGA
>PPYF01298429.1_pt1 | contig 50740 bp, 51 predicted proteins | sample 1559871 | NCBI WGS metagenome assembly PPYF01 (sample SAMN08240021, study PRJNA423297) | Human gut metagenome, whole genome shotgun sequencing project.
GCTGACACACTTGAAAGCTTATTTGATTAACATTCTTCAACTCTACTTGAGTGTTTACACATAATTATTGACAGTATCCCTCACTATTCCACTATGCACATGATTTCAATTATAATCATATTGTTTTTGAGGCTAATCGGTATAAAGTATCGGTTAATTTGACACGTAGATCGGCAATCTATGGGAATGCTGACATGTTTTATGTGTCAGCAGATACGAAGTCGTTTGCACCCGTGATGTCTGCAATTAACGGTGCCATTGAAGTGGCGGAACTCGCTAGCAAGCAACAAGCCGTGGTAGAGACAGCTGCAATGTTTGATGGTACAGAAGGTACTTTGTGCCGTTCGATGACACTTGAAGATATGGAGTTAATGACTTGGGCCATTTTTCAATCGGGTCAAAAGATTCCAGCCAAAGTTTATTCTAAAATACTAGCTCAGTGGGACCTGTATAGCTATCAGATGGCAGTCTTTCATGAGGATTACGATATTCTTCTGACACCTACAGTTGCGGATGTGACACCTAAACACGGACAGTTTGCTCTACCTGAAAGCCTACAAAATCAACTCAAACAGATTGCTTATTTTGATTGGCCAAAGCAACAGGAACTTATTTGGGCCATGTTTGCGGATAGCCTAGATTGGACATCCTTTACGCAGCGAGCTAACTTGACGGGACAACCATCAATTTCTTTACCTATCTATCGTAATGCAGATGGACTATCGCTTGGTGTTCAACTGACATCCGCCAAGGGAAGAGAGGACCTCTTGCTACTGTTAGCCAAGCAAATGGAAGAAAGTTCAATTTTATGTAAAACCCTTTCAAATAGTGTAGTTTAAGATTATAAGTTTTTAACTTAACTTTATTATTTGTTTTAAGGAGACATATAAAGATGAAAAAGAGTTTTTCGCCGTTTTCAGCCTAATCTTGGATGCGGTCTTTTTGGTTGCTTGCTCATCACAAAGTTCAGCTGACAAGAACTGGGAAAAGATTGAGAAGTGTGGCAGTATTAAGGTTGCGACTGCTGGAACTCTTTACCCACAAACTTACCACGACGATGATAACAATTTGACTGGTTACGATGTTGAAATTCTTAAAGAAGTTGGGAAACGTCTTAAGTTAAAGATCGACTTCACTGAGATGGGCGTCGATGGTATGCTTACTTCTGTAAATAGTGGTCAAGTAGATATCGCTAACTACTCACTAGAAGATGAGAATAACAACATTAAAAAATTCTTGCGTTCTGAACCATATAAGTATTCATTCACTTCTATGGCGGTTCGTGAATCTGATAACCCAGGAATCTCTTCATGGGAAGACCTCAAAGGTAAGAAAGCAGCGGGTGCTACAAGTACTAAATACATGAAGATTACTAAAAAAATGGGTGCCGAACTTGTTGTTTATGACAATGTTACCAATGATGTGTACATGCAAGACTTGGTAAATGGGCGTACAGACGTTATCGTTAACGATTACTATTTGCAAAAAATGGCAGTAGCCGCTATCAAGGATAAGTACCCTGTTAAAATCAACGGCTGGTATCTACAGTAACCCTTACTCAACAAGCTTTACTTTCTCATCGAAGAATAAAACTCTTCAAGAAAAAGTTAATAAAGCCATCAAAGACATGAAGGAAGATGGTGCCCTTACCAAGATTTCTGAGAAATTCTTTGCTGGTCAAGACGTTACAAAGAAAACAAAAGTTGACTACACTGAGATTGATATCTCTGATGTTGAATAATATGAGCGATCCAATTGGATTGCTTATTTGCTAAAGAAATGTTTAGAAAGATAGACTTATGATTATTGATTTTTCGCTGATTTTAAAAAGTATTCCCTATGTCCTAACAGGTCTGCATACACCATAGGAATCTCAGTTTTGAGCTTTATCATTGGAAACTTTTTTGCTATTCTTCTTGCCTTTATGCGGATGTCACAAAAGCCTTGGTTAAAGTATCCAGCCCGTATCTACATTTCATTTATGCGTGGGGTTCCTATGTTGGTCGTGCTCTTCATTCTTTACTTTGGCCTGACTTATGTTGGCATTCAGATACCCGCCCTTCTATGTGCCATAATTGGTTTTTCTACCGTAAGTGCAGTGCAGCCTATATGGCAGAGATTTTCCGTTCATCCATTTCTGCTGTAGATAAGGGACAGTGGGAGGCTGCTCAATCTCTAGGACTTCCTCAAAAGCCAATTATTCATCACATCATTTTACCTCAAGCCCTATGTATTGCAGTAGCACCACTTGCAATGTCATTATCGATATGGTTAAGAGTTCCTCATTGGCAGCTATGATTACAGTGCCTGACATTTTCCAAAACGCAAAAATTATTGGTGGGCGTGAGTATGACTACATGTCTATGTATATTCTAATTACCTTTATTTACTGGGTACTTAGTTTCATTTTAGAGCTTCTTCAAGGGCAAGTCGAAAAACGTTTAACGGTATATTAAGAGTAAAACAGACCGAGAAAAGTATCCTGGTCTGTTTATCACAATATTTAGAATTATTTAATATTTCAACCGCTTACATACATATAATTATGATATAAATTAACGATATTCTTTTGAAAGTTTTTTTAGTGATGAAAAAGAAAACAATCGTTGCAACGACCCTATCGACCCTACTTGTATCAACAGCCATCTTGGCTAATGCTGTTAAGGCTGACGAAGTAGAAACTAGTACAGCTATTACAGAACCAAGTACAGAAGTAGTAACCACAGAGGCAACTACCGATATGACATCTACTGCAGCAACAACTGCGTCAAACGAGTCTGCAACACCTCTAGCTAGCTCAACTAACTTCAACAGCTGAAACTAGCGTAGCACCAGTTGCTACGACCAATGAAACAGCAACTGCAGCTGCAAGCCCAGCAACACCAGCAGTTGTGACAAACGCTAGCGTATGGCCTGCTGTCATGAATGCGGTCGGTTTTGATGCCATGACAGTCGGTAACCATGAGTTTGACTTTGGACTTGATCAATTGCGTCGTTTGAGCAAACAAATCAATTTCCCAATCATCACATCTAACGTCTATGTCAACGGTGTTCGTCTTTTCCAACCATCGACAATCGTTGATAAAACGCCTGGTATTGATGGAGATGAAGTAGTAGTTATTGGTGTTATGACACCTGAAACAGCTACTAAAACACACCCACGCAACCTTCCTGGTGTCTCTTTCACTGATCCTATTACTGAAGTTAAGGCTGTGGTCGACCAAGTAGAATCAAACGCTCGTGCCGAAGGTAAAGATTACAAAACTTATATTGTTCTTGCTCATTTGGGTATTGATACTACGACACCAGTAGAATGGCGTGGATCAACTTTGGCAAAAGCTCTTTCAAATTATGCACCACTTAAAGGTAAACGTGTACTTGTTCTAGATGGGCACTCACATACCCTTCATACAGCAACTTACGGAGATAATGTTACTTACAATCAAACAGGTAGCTACCTAAATAATGTTGGCCGTGTTGTCTATAATTCTGACCGTGTTTTGTCACATGGAGTGATTACACATGACGAAGCTAAGAAAAATTACCAAGTTAACCCTACTGTTAAAGCTATGATTGATGACATTCAAGCTAAGTACAAGGCAGAATCTTCTAAAGTTGCCATTGACAATAGTCCTGTAAAACTTAGCTGTGACCGTATGGACGTTCGTGTTCGTGAAACAAACCTCGGTAATGCGGTTGCTGACGCACTTTTGGATTATGGTCAGTCTGACTTTACACACAAATCAAATCTTGCAGTAACTAACGGTGGTGGTCTTCGTGAAACAATTGCTAAGGACAAACCGATTACTAAAGGTGACATTATTGCCGTTCTTCCATTTGGTAACTCTGTTGCTCAAATTCAAGTAACTGGACAAAACATCTATGATATGTTTGTGAAATCACTTGGATCAATTCTCCAAGTTGATGAAAGTGGTAAAAACGTTTTTGACGAAAATGGTCAACCTCTTCTTGAACCTTCAGGTGGCTTCCTTCAAGTCGCTGGAGCTCGTGTATATTATGACACAACTCTTCCAACTGAAAAACGTATCCTATCAATTGACATCTTAGATCCAGAAACTGGTGTCTATAAACCACTCAACACTACTGAAACTTATTATCTAGTAACAAACGATTTCTTGGCTTGCTGGTGGTGATGGCTTCACAATGCTTGGTGGTCCTCGTGAAGAAGGTCCTTCACTCGATACAGTCTTTGCCGATTACTTGACGCATGCAGATCTTACGAAATACGCAGTTATTAATCCTAATTCACGTACAATTTCTATTTCAAGTGCCGATTTTGCTGCTTTGAACAAGAAAGAGAATGCAGAAGATACAACGGTTAATCCAGTAAATCCTGTTGACTCAACTGTAGCTTCTAAAGTTTCAGAAAAAACGAAACCAGTGGTATCTAAAGTAGTAACAACACCTAACGGTAAAGTCTTCTTCGTTTAAACTTCAAACGAAACTCTTAAGGAAACTGAAAAAGTTACTGAAACTCCAAGCCAAACCGAAGAACTTCCAACAACAGGGGATAAAGCTTCACATGCAGGTCTTCTTGGACTGGGCATGTTGCTTACGATGTTTGGACTTAGTGGCAAACACAAAGGTAAAGAGAAAAACTAAATAGCTTCTCTGCATAAATAATAAGAGTTAACCAATAGTTAACTCTTATTTGTTTTCTTGTTGCTATGTGTCTTCCTGTACTGGCTCGGTATTTGAGCATAATAATGCTTAAATTGGCGGTTAAAGTTTGAAAGGTTGTTAAAACCAACGCTCGTAGAAATTTCTAAAACTGGTTTTACGCTATTACGGAGTTCCTCACAAGCAGCATTCAGTCTAGCCTGAATAATAAATTCAGTGCAAAGGATACCTGTATGTTGTTTAAATATGGTCATAAAATGCGTCTTACTATACCCCATGAGCTCGGACAATTGTTCAATAGTAAGCGTCTCGACATAATGCTTATTGATGTAATCAATGATTTCCCGAATTTTTTCATTTTTACGATAATGATCATCAGAAGTCTTTCTCTCTACCAAACGATAGTAGTAGAAAAGGTAGATGAGTTCCTCTGATTTGGACTTAAGTAAAATCCCGTAGTGTCTCTCTTTTTGTCTAATGATCTTAAAAATTGCAAATAGGGTTCCCTTAATTTCAGAATACCCCTCATCAGTTGGTTTTAAACATTGTTTGAACTTAAATTAGAATTTTGTAAGGGTTGAAGATAACGGAGACTAAGAGGATCCACTAGAGATTGTCCTAACATATCTAAATGAAAATGAAGAGTGTTAGTATGGTGCGACTGATTATCAATAGGATGGACAGAATGGAGTCCATTAGGACGAATTAGAAAGATATCTCCAGCCTGACTATCAAAATAGTCATAATCAATGTTATAGCGAGCAGTCCCTTCATAGACGTATTAGATTTCAAGTTCTGGGTGCCAATGAAAAAGAATGTCAGGTCGTCCATTGTCAACTTTAGTTTCAGTTAGTCTAAAAAGAAGAAGATTATCATCAAAATCTATAAAATGTTTAAAATCAGTATCAGTAGTTTGTTGGCCCATCATTAACCTTTCAAAATCATAGGATAGTACCATGACAGCATTTTTTTTTTCGAAAAGCATGGCAAAATTATTTTAAGGTATAAATTTATTATATTTAACATAATTATATTTCTGTAATAATTTAATTTAAAACAAAAAGATAGCAATCTATCTTTTTACATAAATTAAGTTATGTCTATTTACCGAGACAGAACTGACTAAAGAGTTGAGTAATAAGCTCATCCGGTGCGGCGTCACCAGTAATTTCGCCAAGAATTTCCCATGTGCGAGTCATATCAACTTGTAATAGGTCAACAGGCATACCTAATTCAAGACCTTGATTAACGGCTTCGAGACTTTCAAGCGCCTTTTCAATGAGTGAGATATGGCGTGCATTTGAAAGATAAGTAGCATCTTTTTCTACTAAGCCAGCATTATCAAAGAAGAGTTGGTTGATACGATCTTCGATTTTGTCAATGTTTTCATTTTTGAGGACTGAAATTGGGATAAGGTCCTCAGGAAGCTCTTCAGTCTGGATAGCTTGTGGAAGGTCCGTCTTATTTAAGAGAATGATTCGGTTGCTATTTTGGCTGATGTCAAGCAGTGTACGGTCTTGGTCGGTAAGTGGTTCAGAGCTATTAAGCACAAGAAGGACCAAATCAGCCTCTTCAAGAGCTTTTTTAGAACGCTCAACACCAATTTTTTCGACCACATCATCTGTGTCACGAATACCAGCGGTATCGATTAACTTAAGAGGAACACCCTTGATATTAACGTATTCTTCAATAACATCACGGGTAGTCCCTTCAATATCAGTGACGATGGCTTTCTCCTCACGTAGGAGATTGTTGAGAAGGCTAGATTTTCCGACATTAGGACGGCCTATGATTGCCGTCGAAAGACCTTCTCGTAGGATTTTTCCTCGTTTAGCAGTTGCAAGAAGATTTTCCAAGAGAGCCTGGAACTCTTGAGTTTTCTCACGGACTAGATTTGTGGTAACTTCTTCAACATCATCATACTCTGGGTAATCAATATTGACTTCGACTTGTGCCAAAGTATTAAGGATTTCTTGGCGTGTGTTGTTAATGAGATTTTTAAGCGAACCATCTAACTGAGAGATGGCAACAGTCATAGCCTTATCAGTTTTGGCACGAATCAAATCCATGACAGCTTCAGCCTGAGTCAAATCTATCCGTCCATTTAAGAAGGCACGTTTGGTAAATTCCCCTGGTTCGGCCATACGAGCACCAGAACGGATCAGGAGTTGAAGGATTTCATTGGTAACTGCGACACCACCATGTGTATTGATTTCTACGACATCCTCACGTGTAAAGGTTTTTGGTGCACGCATAACACTGACCATGACTTCATCAATAATTTCATTATTTTCGACAATATGGCCGTAGTTGATAGTATGAGAATCAACGGTTTCAAGATTTTTACCTTTGAAAACCTTATTAGCAATAGCAATAGCATCGGTCCCAGACAAGCGGACGATACCGATAGCACCTTCACCTAAGGGAGTTGAGATAGCAGTGATAGTATCGAATTCTTTGGTAATTGACATAGTTTTTCCTTTGGATTTTTTTCTTTACAAGTTTTAAAATGATTTAATTTCATTGTAACTCAAATGAGCAGTAGTAGCAAGGATTGGTTACCTTTAAAGGCAAGAAAAAAGAGCCTGAGCTCTTTTCCTTATTTATGACGTTCAAAATATGATTTAGACTCTTTGAGAATAATTGGTGAAAGGACTAGGAGGGCAATCAAGTTAGGCAATGCCATCAAGCCATTTACGATATCCGCAATTTTCCAAACAACCTCAAGTGTTAGGTAGCCACCAAGAGCGACCATAACTACAAAGATAATACGATAAAATGAGAGGAATTTGGTAGATTTGAAAATAAATTCGAAACAACGTTCCCCATAATATGACCAACCTAGAACAGTCGTAAAGGCAAACAAGACTAAAGAAAGTGTTAGAGCAAGTTCTCCAAAAGTTCCAAAAATAGAAGAGAAGGCCGCTTGTGTCATTGGTGCACCTTCTAAGCTACCAGACCATTGTCCAGTTACGAGAATAGCAAGTCCAGTAAGCGTACAAATGATAATAGTATCGATGAAGGTACCTGTCATAGAAATCAAACCTTGTTCAACAGGCTCTTCAGTCTTGGCAGCAGCAGCAGCAATAGGGGCAGAACCAAGACCTGATTCATTAGAAAATACCCCACGCGCAATACCAAGTCGCATAGCAGCCATGACAGTTGCTCCAGCAAAACCTCCGACAGCAGCTTTACCAGTAAATGCTGATTGGAAAACCATCTCAAGCACAGGGAGCAGCTGATTGAAATTAGCAAAAATGACAATAAGTGCGGCAATGATGTAAAGACCAGCCATAAATGGCACAACTTTTTCGGATACTTTTGAAATAGATTGAATACCACCGAAAATGATAGCAGCAGTAATAAGAGCTAAGATAACACTAACAATTTTTGGTGACCAACCAAAGCTGTTTTGAAGAGATGATGTGATTGAGTTAACTTGCGAGAAGGTACCAATACCCAACCATGCGACAAGAACGCCAGCAAAAGCGAAGAAGTAGGCTAAAGGCTTAGCGATTATTTGCCATTTTCCACTAAAACCGTGTGTGATGTAATACATTGGTCCACCAGAGACATTTCCTTGGTCATCAAGCGTACGGAATTTAATGGCTAAGAGACCTTCAGCATATTTGGTTGCCATACCAAAGAAAGCAGCAATCCACATCCAGAAAAGAGCACCAGGCCCACCAGTCTTAATGGCTGTCGCAACACCAACAATATTACCAGTACCAATAGTTGCAGCAAGTGCTGTGGCAAGGGCTGCAAAACTAGAAATATCACCCTCTCCTTTATCTTCAGCAAAGATAAGTTTAAAGGCTTTAGGCAGACGAATGATTTGCAAAAGTCCAAGACGGATTGTCAGGTAGATACCAGTTCCTACAAGAAGGACAAGAAGGGGAGGTCCCCATACAAAGTCATCAATGAAAGTGAAAAAGTCTAACATGCGTTTAAAATCTCCTTAGACCGAGACGTCAAAAAGAGGTTTGGCTTAACCAGACCTCTGAAAGTACAAAGCTATTACTGAAAGTTAAAAACTTTCAATGCTTTCTGTCCTTTTACCTGAGAGTTTCGGGTCTTATCCCTTGCCCCTTCGGTGTCTTGTCTACAGCATAAGCCGTTTCAAGATCTCTCCAGAAGTCCGTCAATCACCAGTCATCCTGATGACATCACTCGGTTATTATTTTATTACGGTTCCATCATATCGAAAAAACCGAACGCTGTCAACATATAATTTTATTATATACGTAAAAAATCCGAATATTGAGCTTTCAATTTATCGTTATCTATAGTTTTCAATCTCTCAAAAAGCACGTAATGTCATCCTTTTTATTAAGCTGAGACCCTAGCAAAAACAAACAGTTTTTCACTCAATTATTTTTTTCTATTACGAATAGACTCTGCATTTTCATCTAAAAAATGATAAAATAGTAGAGCTTATTTTTGAGAATGGAGAATATGATGAACCCATTATTAACTGGTATGAATGATCAACAAGCCGAAGCAGTCCAAACGACTGAAGGCCCTCTTTTGATTATGGCTGGTGCTGGATCAGGTAAGACTCGTGTCCTTACCCATCGCATTGCCTACCTTATCGACGAAAAAATGATCAATCCTTGGAATATTTTGGCCATTACCTTTACCAATAAGGCTGCCCGTGAAATGCGTGAACGTGCAGTGGCTTTAAATCCCGCAACTTCAGAAACCTTGATTGCGACCTTCCATAGCATGTGTGTACGAATCCTTCGTCGTGAAGCGGATCATATTGGCTACAACAGAAACTTTACTATTGTAGATCCAGGAGAACAACGTACTTTGATGAAACGTATTCTCAAGAATCTGAATTTAGATCCTAAAAAGTGGAATGAACGTGCCATTTTAGGGACCATTTCTAACGCCAAAAATGACCTCTTAGATGAGATAGCTTATGAGCATCAAGCTGGTGACATGTATACGCAAATCGTAGCCAAATGTTACAAGGCCTATCAAGAAGAACTTCGTCGTAGTGAGGCCATGGATTTCGACGATTTGATTATGATGACTCTTCGTCTCTTTGACGAAAATCCCGATGTCCTCGCTTATTATCAGCAACGTTATCAGTACATTCACGTAGATGAGTATCAAGATACCAACCATGCTCAATACCAATTGGTAAAACTCCTAGCTTCACGCTTTAAGAATATCTGTGTCGTGGGTGATGCTGACCAATCAATCTATGGATGGCGTGGAGCTGATATGCAGAACATTCTTGATTTTGAGAAGGATTATCCTGAAGCTAAGGTTGTCCTTCTGGAAGAAAACTACCGTTCAACCAAGAAAATTCTTCAAGCGGCTAACGAAGTCATCAAGAACAACCGCAACCGCCGTCCTAAGAAACTTTGGACTCAAAATGATGAAGGTGAACAGATTGTTTATTACCGTGCTAACGACGAGCGTGATGAAGCTGTATTCGTAGCTTCAACAATCGATAATATCGTCCGTGAAAAAGTCAAGAATTTCAAAGACTTCGCTGTTCTTTACCGTACCAATGCTCAGTCTCGTACCATTGAGGAAGCCTTGCTCAAGTCTAATATTCCATATACAATGGTTGGTGGGACAAAATTCTACAGCCGTAAAGAGATTCGTGATGTTATTTCTTATTTGAACTTGATTGCCAACACTTCTGATAACATTAGTTTTGAACGTGTCGTCAATGAACCTAAACGTGGAGTTGGGCCTGGCACACTTGAAAAGCTTCGGAACTTTGCCTATGAGCAAAACATGAGTCTCCTAGATGCTTCAGCTAATATCATGTTGTCTCCCATTAAAGGGAAAGCAGCTCAAGGTGTTTACGATTTCGCTAACATGATTCTGAACCTACGTGATCAGTTGGATGGGCTAAGCATTACCGATACTGTAGAAGCTATTTTAGACAAGTCTGGTTATCTGGATGCTCTGTCCATGCAACAAACGCTTGAAAGCCAATCACGCATTGAAAATATCGAAGAGTTCATGTCTGTAACAAAGAATTTCGACGAGACTAATACAGATGGAACTGAAGATGAGACAGGCATTGACCGTTTAGGCCGTTTCTTGAATGATTTGGCTTTGATTGCTGACACGGACGATGGTGAGGTTGAGGCAGCAGAAGTAACCTTAATGACCCTCCACGCCGCCAAAGGGCTTGAATTCCCAGTTGTCTTCCTAATTGGTATGGAAGAAGGAGTCTTCCCTTTGTCACGTGCTTCAGAAGAGCCAGATGAACTCGAAGAAGAGCGTCGTTTGGCTTACGTAGGTATCACTCGTGCGGAAGAGATTCTTTTCCTTACCAACGCTAATACGCGTACGCTTTTTGGTAAGACTAGCTATAATCGTCCTAGCCGTTTCTTACGTGAAATCTCAGATGATTTATTACAATATCAAGGTCTAGCACGTCCAGCCAATTCATCATTTGGTGTTCGTTTTACAAAGGAAGAGCCGATACAATTTGGTCAGGGCATGAGTTTACAACAAGCGCTTAAGACCAGAAAAGCAAATGCACAGCCGCAAAAACATACTGGCGCTCAGCCATTTTCAAAAGCTACTGGAGGACTACCTTTTAGTAAGGCTTCAGACTCTGGAAACTCAGCTACAGATTGGAAAATCGGAGATATCGCTCACCACAAGAAATGGGGAGATGGTACCGTCCTAGAAGTAACTGGAAGTGGCAAGACACAGGAACTTAAGATAAAATTTCCAGAAGTTGGACTTAAAAAAGTCTTGGCAAGCGTAGCACCTATTGTGAAGAAATAGAAAGGGACCGAAAGGTCCTTTTTATAAGCCCTCCCTATCACATTGATAAAAAATTTCTATTAGACAGCTAGATTTTCTAGGTGTAGAATGAAGGCAACTTTTGTTTTGGAGGACACCCATATGTCACGAGAATTTTCATTTGAAACCTTACAATTACACGCTGGACAAACACCTGACAAGGAAACAAAATCACGTGCTGTTCCAATTTACCAAACCACTTCATATGTTTTTGATGACGCTCAAGAAGGTGAAGATCTCTTTGCCCTTAGAAAGCCTGGTAATATCTACACACGTATTACTAATCCAACAGTAGCAGTACTTGAAGAACGTATTGCAGCCCTCGAAGGTGGTGTTGGGGCCCTGGCTACGGCATCAGGTATGGCTGCAATCACCTATGCTATCCTTGGTTTGGCACATGCTGGCGATCATGTTGTTGCCGCAACAACCCTCTATGGTGGGACATTCAATCTCTTAAAAGAAACTCTTCCACGCTATGGTATCACAACAACTTTTGTAGATGTTGACAATCCTGAAGAAATTGAAGCTGCTATCAAAGATAATACCAAGCTTGTCTTGATTGAGTCTTTGGGAAATCCGCTTATCAATATTCCTGATTTTGAAAAAATTGCTGAGATTGCTCACAGTCATAAGATTCCGTTGGTTGCTGACAATACTTTTGGAACTCCATATCTCATCAATGTTATCTCCCATGGTGTAGATATCGTGCTTCATTCTGCAACTAAGTTTATCGGTGGACATGGAACAACTATTGGAGGTCTTATCGTCGATTCTGGTAAATTTGACTGGGAAGCTTCAGGCAAATTTCCACAGTTGGTTGACGAGGACCCATCTTACCACAATATCAGCTATACGCGTGATGTTGGTCCAGCAGCATTTGTAACTGCCCTTCGTACACAACTTTTGCGTGACACAGGGGCTGCCTTGGCACCTTTCAATGCTTTCTTGCTCTTGCAAGGACTTGAAACACTTTCACTTCGTGTCGAACGCCACGTCGAAAATACTAAAAAAATCGTAGACTTTTTGGAAAATCATCCAAAAGTTGAAAAAGTTAACTATCCTGGATTACCATCAAGTCCTTACTATGATTTGGCACAAAAATACTTCTCTAAAGGACCAGGTTCTATTTTCACTTTCCATGTTAAAGGTGGACAAGACGAAGCACGTACCGTTATAGATAATCTTGAAATCTTCTCAGATTTAGCTAACGTTGCTGATGCAAAATCTTTGGTGGTGCATCCTGCAACAACAACTCACCAACAATTGGCAGAAGCTGATTTACTAGCTTGTGGTGTCACTCCAAATCAAATTCGTATCTCAGTTGGTTTGGAAAACGCAGATGATTTGATTGAAGATTTAAAACTAGCTCTTGATAAAATCTAAGTATTTCAATACAAAATGATTTAGCCAGCTCTTTAGTTGGTTTTTTGTTATACTATCCCTATGAAATTTGTTTTTGATTTGGATGGAACCCTATGTTTTGATGGTATGACCATGTCAAAAGACCTACAAAAGGTTCTTTTAACTGCACCAAAATACGGGCATGAAATTATTTTTACAACAGCACGCTCTTACAGAGACTGTCTTAGTATTTTAGAAGGAGAATTGAGAAAGCTAACAGTAGTTAGCTTAAACGGTGGTGAAGTTTTTCAAGATGAACGCTTAGTATCACAATACAGAATACCTTCTTCTGCTCTAAGAACGATTGTTAGCTACTGTGATATTTATAATCTCCCTTATTTTATTGATGATACCTTTAATTATGCTATTCAAAATTCTGAGTAAATCCCTTTTCTTTCAAATGTTGATCCATTAAACAAAGCAAGGATTTTGCCTATTCATGAACTTAATGAGCCCATCAAAGTTGTTATTCCACTTGTAGAGCATGAAGATATACGTGAAGACCTTATCTTTAATCTAAACAAACTGGAATGTTTAGACCTTAGTTATCATGATATCGAAAGGTGTCTTTACATTAATCCTAAAGGTGTGACCAAGGCTAGTACTGTTTTAAACCACTTTGGTAAAGACTTTGTAGCTTTTGGAAATGATCAAAATGATATTTCTCTTTTCAAAAATGCTATATATGGAGTGCAAATTGGTGATTATCCCTACCTAAATAACTTTGCGGATGAGGTTATTCCTGCAATTAATGCAGTTATTGCTGAAAAAATTAGACTACTGTTTGAAAAATTCTAAACAAATGCTTAGGCTTATCCCTATATTTACAGTACAATAGTTAAAAAGTATTGGAGGACTAACATGCCAACATTTATTGGAAAACCAGTTACAGTAGCTGAAGACAAGCAACTTCAAGTTGGAGATATCTTGCGTGACTTTAACTTGACAGCCACAGATTTGAGTCAAAAAACACTTTCAGAATTCGACGGTAAGAAAAAAGTTATCTCTATCGTTCCATCCATTGATACTGGTATCTGTTCAACTCAAACACGTACCTTTAACAAGGAATTGTCAGAACTAGATGATATAGTGGTAATTACTATTTCAGTGGACCTACCATTTGCACAAGCTCGTTGGTGTGGTGCTGAAGGTCTTGAAAATGCTATCATGCTTTCTGACTACTATGACAATAGTTTCGGAAAAGAATATGGTGTCCTTATCGAAGAATGGCACTTGTTAGCTCGTGCAGTTTTAGTTGCAGATGCTGACAACAAGATTACCTATGTTGAGTATTTGGACAATATCAATTCAGATCCAAACTATGAAGCAGCAGTAGCAGCTGTTAAAAGTTTATAATTAAGAGACTTAGGTCTCTTTTTTTGCCTTTATTACAGTTTTCACTTGCAAAAGCATTAGCTTCTTGCTATTATTGTATAGCAATACTCATTACTGATACTAGAATATAAAAAGGAGATCCAATGTCTGAAAAAGAAAGACCTCAACTTATTATCGATTACGAAGCTAATACAGATAAACTCGTTCGTTTAGGAGATGTTGTCGATCAATTTAAAGGAAAAGCCGTTCCTACTAAGGCAGAACCAGGAGAGTTTGCAGTTATTAACCTATCGGATATGACAAGCAATGGCATTGCCTACGATAACCTAAAGACGTTTTCTGAAGAACGCCGAAAATTATTACGCTTTCTTTTAGAAGATGGTGATGTCCTTATTGCTTCTAAGGGAACGGTTCAGAAAGTTGCTGTTTTCGAAGATCAAGGTAAGCGTGAAGTAGTCGCTTCATCAAACATAACAGTGCTTCGTCCCAAAGAGAAACTTCGTGGTTTCTACATCAAATTCTTTCTTGAAACTGAGATTGGGCGTGCCTATTTAGACTATGCTGATAAGGGTAAGGCTGTCCTAAATTTGTCGACAGCTGACCTCTTGGATATTAAAATTCCTGAGATACCGATTGTTAAGCAAGATTATCAAATTGCTGCTTACTTACGTGGGCGTGCCGATTACCACCGTAAGATGGTTCGTGCAGAGCAGGAGTGGGAAAATATCCAGCAAAACGTTACAGAAGCCCTATTTGGGAATTAACAAAGCCAACAAACTAAGATTTGTTGGTCTTTTTTTCATTCACTATAGATTTATCACAACCTGTTGCAACAATCATAAAAGAGCATCCAGAGGTCAAGGAATTACTGATTAATCTTGGTTTCAAGCCCTTGTCCAACCCAGCTATGCTAAATACTGTCGGTAAGGTAACAAGTTTAAAAGCTGGCTCTAAGTTATCAAATATTCCCTTATCTAAAATTAAGCGAACCTTACTGTTCAATGGTTATGATGTCATCGGAGACTAATATAGAAAACAATCGTATTCAAATACTTAAAGAAATTCTCCTTGATTTACATCATGGAGCTAGTCCCGAAAGTGTTCAAGAGCTTTTCAATCAACACTTCAAGGGAGTATCTGCACTTGAAATATCTATGATGGAGCATGAATTGATGGCATCTGAAGATGGGGTTACCTTTGAAGATGTAATGAGTCTCTGTAATGTCCATGCCAACTTATTCAAGGGAGCAATTGCAGATGTCGAAGTATCAGATGCTGATCAAGAAGGTCATCCTGTCTATGTTTTCAAGCAAGAAAATCTAGCCCTACGTTCAGCTATACTTCGTATCCGTCGTATCATAGAAAACATCAGTAAACCTGAAAATGAGCCCTTTAAATCTGATTTATTAAACGGTCTTAAGCATCAGATGACTTTACTTGGGCAATTCCATAATCATTATACGCGTAAAGAAAAGCTTTTCTTTCCCATTATGGAGCGTTATGGTCACGATTCACCTCCAAAGGTTATGTGGGGAGTAGATGACGATATCCGAAAACTCTTTCGAGATGCAGAATCTAAACTCCAAGAACTTTCGAACTCTGATGCTGATATTGAAGAATTCTTAAAAGCATTCGAAACATTTTCGGAAGAATTTGAAGCTATGATCTTCAAAGAAGAGGCTATCTTACTTATGATTCTGCTTGAAACCTTCACACAGGATGATTGGCTTTCAATTGCCGAGGAAAGCGATGCCTACGGCTATGCAATTATAAAAAAACAGTCTAGGACAAGGACTGAGGAAAACACCAAAAATACTCGAATCATCGACACTCCTGAGGGTCAATTCACTATCACCTTCATGCCAAAACCAAAAAATGAATCTGTCGCAAACAGAGAAACCACTCAGCCATTTGGTAATGGTTACCTTTCTGTTGAACTGGCTAATCTCATTCTTAATCATCTCCCTTTGGAAATCACTTTTGTTAATAAAGATGATGTTTTCCAGTACTACAATGATAATGTCCCGGCAGATGAGATGGTCTTTAAACGAACACCTAGCCAAATTGGACGAAATGTTGAACTTTGTCATCCACCCAAAGTACTTGATAAGGTCAAGAAAATCTTTAACTTACTCAGAAGTGGGGAACGTGACCAAGTTCCAATGTGGTTCAAGTCTGAACGTTTAGGAAAATTCGTCTATGTAACTTATGCTGCTGTCAGGGATGACCAGGGGGATTTTCAAGGTGTCTTAGAGTATGTGCAAGATATTCAGCCTTTCTTTGAATTGGAAAGTGATCTAAATAGAGATATCGATTAAAATGAACAAGTAGTCCTGTGATTTCTTCTCATTATAAAAGTTAGGAGGTTAGAGATGTTGTTCTCTGCCTCTTTATGTTTCTACCTAGCTCTTTAGGATTGCTTTTGATATAATTAAAAGTATGATTTCAGGAATTATTAATCTAAAAAAAGAGGCTGGAATGACCAGTCATGATGCTGTTTTTAAACTACGCAAAATATTACATGAGAAAAAAATTGGGCACGGCGGAACTCTTGATCCAGATGTTACTGGTGTTCTACCTATAGCAGTTGGAAAAGCTACTCGTGTTATTGAATACATGACTGAAGCGGGTAAAGTCTATGAAGGCGAAATCACCATTGGATTTTCGACAACTACCGAAGATGCTAGTGGAGAAGTCGTCCAAACAACTCCAATAACAGAGCTAGATGGAGCAACTGTCGATCAGGCGATGGCTAGTTTTGAGGGAGAAATCACACAAATTCCTCCTATGTATTCAGCGGTTAAGATCAACGGAAAGAAACTTTATGAGTACGCCCGAGCTGGAGAAGAAGTTGAACGTCCTCAACGTCAGGTAAAAATTACCGAGTTTGTCCGAACCTCACCTATTGAGCTAGAAAACGGTACTGCAAGATTCACCTTCCGTGTTGCTTGTAGTAAAGGAACTTATGTCCGCACCTTATCTGTTGATTTGGGTGTAAAACTAGGCTTTGCTAGTCATATGTCTGCTCTGCGTCGAACAGCTTCTGCAGGTTTAACATTAGATTCATCCCTAAGCTTGTCACAAATTTCTGAAATGGTAGAAGCAGGAGACCAGTCCTTCCTACTCCCTATCGAATTTGGCGTTCAGGACCTGCCAGCCGTACAAGTCACTGAAGATGATGCCAAAGAAATCTCATTTGGTCGCTTTATTTCAATTAATAGCCAAGAGCCTTTGGTTGCTGCCTTTTTGGGCGACAAAGTTCTAGCTATTATGGAAAAGCGAGGTCAAGTCTATAAACCTAGAAAAGTATTAAGTCAATGAAAGTAACGCCGATAAACGATTATAAAGATATCCATCAGGATAAGGAAACCGTCTTGGTCTTAGGGTATTTCGATGCTCTTCATCGTGGTCACAAGGTCCTTTTTGATAAGGCACGCCAGATTGCTGATGAAAAACAGCTTGAAGTAGCTGTCTTTACCTTTAACGAGAGCCCTCAACTGACTTTCCAACGCTATACGGATGATCTCCTTCTGCATATCACAGCACCTCAGAGACGTTGTGATCTTTTTAAAGCCTATGGCACAGATCAACTTTACTTAACAGATTTTAATAGTGATTTTGCTCGAACAAGTTCTGACGACTTCATTACACGTTATATTAACCGTCTAAAAGCTCAAGAGATTGTAGTTGGGTTCGACTATAAATTCGGACACCATCGTACTGATACGGACTATTTAGACCGTAATTTTTCTGGTACTGTTCATGTCATTGAGGAACAGCAAAGTGGTGGCGAAAAGATTTCATCAACGCGTGTTCGTCAATTAATCCGAGAAGGAAATGTGAAAGAGGCCAATAATCTCTTAGGACATGAATTCTCTACGCGAGGGATCGTGGTACATGGTGATGCGCGTGGTCGGACTATTGGTTTTCCAACAGCAAATATAGCACCTATCGATAGGACTATTCTACCAGCAGATGGTGTCTATGTCGCGGATGTCGTAATTGATGGTAAGCGCTATCGTTCCATGACTAGTCTAGGAAAAAACGTCACTTTTGGTGGTACAGAGTTACGTCTTGAAGCCAATATCTTTGATTTTGAAGGTGATATATATGGAAAAACAATCGAAGTCTTCTGGTTAGATTATATCCGTGATATGATAAAATTCAATAATATAGACGAGCTATGTGACCAACTGAAAGCGGATAAAAAAATTGCGGAAAAACTTTAAGAAAGCGTAGCCAAAACTAAGAAAATAATGTATAATATTTTTGGAAAGTTAATGTGAAAGGGGTGTTTGCATGGTAACTTTATTTTTATCACCTAGCTGCACCAGCTGTAGAAAGGCACGAGCATGGTTGATCAATCATGAAGTTGCTTTTGACGAACGCAATATCATCACGAGCCCATTAACTCACGATGAATTGATGAATATTTTGTCTCATACGGAAAATGGTACTGAAGATATCATTTCAACTCGTTCTAAAGTCTTTCAGAAGTTGAATATTGATGTGGATAATTTGACAATTGAGGAGCTCATTCAATTGATTTCTGAATATCCAAATCTTCTTCGTCGACCAATCATTATGGATAACAAACATATGCAAATCGGTTTTAACGAAGATGAGATTCGTGCCTTTTTGCCTCGTGACTATAGAAAGCAAGAATTGCGTCAAGCGACTATTAGTGCTGAAATTAAGGGTAATAATGACTAAAGGAAATTATTCCTACCCACTCGATCCATCATGGAGCACTGAGGAAATTACCACAGTGCTTCATTTTTTGAGTCAGGTAGAAAAAGCATATGAGAGTAAGGTTGACCGTGATCAGCTCTTGGAGGCTTATAAGGCGTTTAAAACAGTTGTTCCAGGAAAAGCATCTGAAAAGCAACTAGACAAGGCCTTCCAAGAAGCAAGCGGTTTTTCAACCTACCAAGCTGTCAGAGCTGCTAAAGCAAAAGAAAAAGGATTTGTAACACTTGGAAAATAAACTTGTTTTTGCTAAAGAAATCATCAAGGAAGCTGGGGCGTTTATTAAAAAAAGTTTGAGTAAAACAATCACGGTAGAGGAAAAGTCTGCTTTTGATGATTTAGTAACTAATATTGATAAAGAAACGCAAGATTTACTGGTAGCACGCATTAAATCAGCTTTCCCAACAGACAATATTTTGGCTGAAGAAAATGACATGGTTCATAATATCAAAGATGGAAACGTCTGGGTCTTGGATCCTATTGATGGGACAGTCAATTTTATCGTCCAACAGGATAATTTCTGTGTCATGATTGCCTATTACGAAAAGGGACAGGGAAAATTTGGCCTAATATACAACGTTATGGCTGATCAGCTTTTCTATGGTGGGGGTCAGTTTGACGTATACTGCAACGATAAATTGCTTTCACCATATAAGAGACGTCCTCTGGATCGTTGTCTAGTAGGTAGTAACGCTGCTATGTACGCTAAAAATTACCATGGTATAAAAGGATTCATTGACAAAACTTTGGGTGTTCGAGTGTATGGTGGTGCTGGTATAAGTATGTCCAAGGTCCTTTCTGGTCAAATTTTAGCTTACTTTTCAGTTATTTACCCATGGGATTATGCTGCAGCAAGTATTATGGGAAAAAAATTGGACTACCAACTTGAAACCATTACTGGAGAGCTACTTGATTATTCTAGTCGCCAAGCTGTGATGCTTGTTCCTAAAGATAGACTTGAAGAAATCAGAGATATTCTTAACTCAGAAAATTAACTTTAAAAATATATACTATTCTGGACAAATCAGAATAGCAAGTTCTCTTGGGTGGTCCAGTTTTTTTGATAGAAAGGAAACTATGAAATTTCCATCAGATTTTATAGAAAAATATAAAGACTTACTTGGTGCTGAAGCGGAGGAATTCTTTACATCTTTTGATCAAGAAGCCGTGTCTGCCTACCGCATTAACCCTCTTAAAAAGCAGCAGAAGGACTATCCTGATCCTATTCCTGGAACACCTTGGGGCTATTACGGTAAAATTTCAGGAAAATCTTCTGACCACGCGACTGGTTTAGTTTATTCTCAAGAACCAGCTGCTCAAATGGTTGCTCAAGTGGCAGCTCCATCAAAAGGAAGCCGTGTTCTAGACTTAGCCGCAGCACCAGGCGGAAAATCCACGCATCTCCTAAGCTATCTGGATAACACAGGTTTACTCGTCAGCAACGAAATCAATTTCAAACGTAGCAAGGTTCTAGTTGAGAATATTGAGCGATTTGGTGCTAAAAATGTTGTTGTGACTAATACGTCAGCTGATAAACTAGCCAAAGTTTTTAAAAATTATTTTGATATGATTGTCTTTGATGGACCATGCTCTGGAGAAGGAATGTTTCGCAAGGACCCTGATGCAATCCAGTATTGGCACAAGGACTATCCTAGTGAACTGGCACAATTGCAGAAGGACATCCTAGCAGATGGTTTGAAGATGTTAGCCCCAGGAGGACAATTAGTTTACTCAACATGTACCTGGTCTCCTGAGGAAAATGAAGGTGTTGTTGCTTGGATTTTAGAGAATTACCCTGACCTTGAATTGGTGGCAATCCCTAAATTGAACGGGATGAGCGATGGGATTGATTTTCCAGAAACAGCTCGAATGTATCCACACCATTTCAAGGGGGAAGGTCAGTTTGTAGCAAAATTCCAGGATAAGCGCATGCCTGAGCAGTCATGCATCAAAGAGGGGAAAACAAACCTCAATAAGGAGCAAAAACAGCTCTGGGATGATTTTGTTAAAAAACACCTTAAGCTACCTCTAGACGGTTTACTACAAGTCTTTGGCGACAACCTCTATCTACTTCCTAGGGGACTACCAGATCTTTCCAAAGTTAAAATCGCACGCAATGGCTTGCATCTTGGTATCTTCAAGAAAAAACGTTTTGAGCCAAGTTTTGCACTTGGAATTGCTTTAACATCGGATGAAGTAGTCTCAAGTATAGAGTTAACTCAAGAACAATTTGCACAGTATGCCTCTGGTAATGTGGTTACACTTGACCAAACGTTAGAAAACGGTTGGTATCAACTTTTGGTAGATGGTAATGGATTTGGCTTTGCTAAGGTTATTGGAAATACTTTAAAAAACTACTATCCTAAGGGTTTAAGATTCCATATTTGAAGCCTGTAATCAAACTTTAACATGACATAATTAACCTAGACTTGGTATAATTAATTTAATGTCTTTTAACAGTATATATTGAAGGCATTGGTTAAATTTTGTGACAACATATCGGAGGATAGAAATGAAAAAAACAAAAGGCCTTGCAGTGATTTTATCACTGGCAATGGCCATGCTAGTCTTAACTGGTTATGCCTCTTGGATTGACCGTGGTCAGTCCATTACAGCAGTTGGTTCTACGGCTCTTCAACCCTTAGTAGAAGCAGCATCATATGGTTTTGCTGAAAAGAATCCTGAAATTGTGGTTAACGTCCAAGGGGGCGGTTCTGGTACTGGACTTTCCCAAGTGCAATCAGGTGCTGTTGAAATTGGGAATAGTGACCTTTTCGCTGAGGAAAAATCTGGAATCGATGCCAGTAAGCTCGTAGACTTTCAAGTTGCAGTTGCAGGTATTGCAGTTATCACTAATCAGAAAGTATCCGTTGATAATTTGACAACAGAACAACTTCGTAAAATCTTCACTGGAAAAATCACAAACTGGAAACAGCTTGGTGGACAGGATTTGGAAATTACTATCGTTAACCGCGCAGCTAGCTCAGGAACACGCGTAACTTTCGATGCTGTGATTATGAATGGCAAATCACCAATCCGTACCCAGGAGCAAGACTCTAACGGAATGGTTAAGTCAATTGTCGCTCAGACACCAGGTGCTATTTCATACCTATCATTTGCTTACCTTGATGATTCAGTTAAAACATTGAAACTAAATGGATTTGAACCTAATGCGAAAAATGTTGCGACTAACGATTGGCCTATTTGGTCCTACGAGCATATGTATACTAAAGGGAAACCTAATAGCTACACTAAACAATTCTTAGACTACATGATTAGTGACGAGGTTCAAGAAAATATCGTTAAAAAAATGGGATACATTCCAATTCATACTATGAAAGTTACTAAGGATGCTGACGGCAAGGTTACAAAGAAGAGTGAGGAGTAATCATGAAAAATGAAAAATTGATGAAACAATTAACTTCACCCTCTAAAAATTCACGCCTTGAGAAATTTGGTAAAACAATCACTTTCCTTTGCTTGGCCTTGATTGTTTTCATCGTAGCATTGATTTTACTTTTCGTTGCTCAAAAAGGCTTGGCGACTTTCTTTGTTAATAAAGTCAGCTTAGTCGAGTTTCTCTTTAGTGGCGATTGGTCACCGTCTGAAGGCAAATTCGGGGCTCTGCCAATGATTATAGGGTCATTTTTGGTTACCTTACTTTCAGCCTTGATTGCAACGCCATTTGCCATTGGTGCAGCTATCTTTATGACTGAGATTTCTCCTAAGGGAGCTAAATTCCTACAACCCGCTATTGAACTCTTAGTAGGAATTCCATCTGTTGTTTACGGATTCATTGGTCTGCAAGTCGTGGTTCCATTTGTTCGCTTCATTTTTGGTGGAACAGGTTTTGGTATCCTTTCAGGTACCTTTGTCTTATTCGTCATGATTCTACCAACCGTAACCTTTATGACAACAGATGCACTTCGTGCAGTGCCACGTCATTATCGTGAAGCTAGTCTTGCCATGGGAGCTACTCGCTGGCAAACAATTTGGCGTGTGACACTTAATGCGGCTAAACCGGGTATTTTCACTGCCGTTATCTTTGGTATGGCCCGTGCCTTTGGTGAGGCTCTTGCCGTTCAGATGGTTGTTGGAAATTCCGCAGTTATTCCTACGTCTTTAACGACACCAGCAGCAACGTTGACCTCTGTATTGACTATGGGAATCGGAAATACAGTCATGGGAACTGTTTCAAATAATGTCCTTTGGTCACTTGCCTTGGTGCTCTTATTGATGAGTCTTGGTTTCAATATGTTAGTGAAATTTATCACTCGTGAGAGAAAGAGAAATTATGAACGCTAAAAAAGTCGATAAAATTGCTATCAGCACGCTCTATGTGATTGCTGGCATTATTGTAACAATCCTAGCAGCCCTGATTCTCTATATCTTGGTTCGCGGGATTCCACACATCAGTTGGTCATTCCTGACTAGTATGTCATCATCTCACAAAGCTGGCGGAGGAATTGGAGTTCAACTATACAATTCATTATTTTTGTTGGTTATTACTTTAATTATTTCTGTTCCTCTTTCAATGGGAGCTGGTATCTTCCTATCAGAATATGCCAAAAAAGGCCGGCTCAGCAACTTTGTCCGTACCTGTATTGAAATCCTTTCATCACTGCCTTCAGTGGTGGTCGGACTCTTTGGTTATTTAATTTTTGTTGTACAATTCCAGTACGGATTTTCAATCCTTTCAGGTGCCTTGGCATTGACTGTCTTTAACTTGCCTCAAATGACTCGTACCGTTGAAGATAGTTTACGCACAGTTCACCACACTCAACGCGAAGCTGGACTTGCCTTAGGCTTGTCTAGATGGGAAACTATATGTCACGTTGTCATTCCTGAAGCTTTGCCTGGTATTGTGACTGGAATAGTACTTTCCTCTGGACGTATTTTTGGTGAAGCAGCAGCACTTATTTACACAGCAGGACAATCTGCACCAGCGCTTAACTGGAGCAACTGGAATCCGCTTAGCATATCTAGTCCAATATCAATTTTCCGTCAAGCTGAGACACTTGCTGTTCACATCTGGAAGGTCAACTCAGAAGGTACGACACCTGACGCCACTGCAGTGTCTGCTGGTTCAGCAGCAGTGCTTATGATTTTCATCTTGATTTTCAACTTTGGTGCACGTCGTTTAGGAGCTTACCTCCATAAGAAATTAACATCCGCTTAAAGGAGATTTCATGACAAAATACAATTGGGACGAGCGTCATATTATCACCTTCCCAGAGAAGAAGCTCGCTCTTGAAACCAAGGATTTGCATGTCTACTATGGTCAAAAAGAAGCCATCAATGGTATTGATATGCAATTCGAAAAAAATAAAATCACTGCACTCATCGGTCCCTCAGGATGTGGGAAATCAACCTTTCTTCGTAGCCTAAACCGCATGAATGATACTATTGATGTTGCCAAGGTTACTGGACAAATCCTTTATGAAGGAGTTGATGTCAATGCAAGTAATATCAATGTTTATGAAATGCGCAAACACATTGGAATGGTCTTTCAACGTCCAAACCCATTTGCCAAGTCTATCTATAAAAACATCACCTTTGCCCATGAATGTAATGGTGTGAAAGATAAGCAAACTTTGGATGAGATTGTTGAAACATCACTTAAACAAGCGGGACTTTGGGAACAAGTAAAAGATGACCTTCATAAGTCAGCTTTTACACTCTCTGGTGGTCAGCAACAACGTCTTTGTATCGCAAGGGCTATCGCCGTTAAACCACAGATTCTTCTTATGGATGAGCCAGCAGCTTCATTAGATCCTGTAGCTACTATGCAGCTAGAAGAAACCATGTTTGAGCTGAAAGAAGATTATTCCATTATTATCGTCACACACAATATGCAACAAGCGGCTCGTGCCAGTGATTATACAGCATTTTTCTACCTTGGTGATCTTATCGAATATGATGAAACCAAGAAAATCTTCCAAGATGCTGCTCTACAGTCAACCAGTGACTATGTATCAGGACGCTTTGGATAGAAAGGAGCACTTATGACTGAACCAATCATTTCAATCAATGATTTATCGGTGTATTTCAATAAGAAAAAAGCCATTAATAATGTGACTATGGATTTCTATCCAAATGAAATCACAGCCCTTATCGGGCCATCTGGATCAGGAAAATCAACCTTGCTTCGTTCTATCAACAGAATGGGGGACTTAAACCCTGAATGCACAGTTACTGGTGCAGTTTCCTACAATGGCCACAATGTCTACAGTCCTCGAACAGATACTGTTGAACTCCGTAAGGAAATTGGTATGGTCTTCCAACAACCCAATCCCTTCCCTATGTCTATATATGAGAACGTAGTCTATGGCCTTCGTATCAATGGTATCAAAGATAAGGCGGTTCTTGACAAAGCAGTAGAAGAATCTCTAAAAGGAGCTTCAGTCTGGGAGGAGGTTAAGGACCGACTTCATGACTCAGCACTTGGTCTTTCAGGTGGGCAACAACAACGAGTTTGTGTTGCACGGGTACTTGCCACCTCACCAAAGGTGATTCTTCTTGACGAACCAACATCTGCCCTAGACCCTATTTCCGCTGGTAAGATTGAAGAAACACTCTATAACCTTAAAGATCAATATACATTGTTGCTTGTCACACGTTCTATGCAACAGGCAAGCCGTATATCTCAACGAACAGCCTTTTTCCTCGATGGAGAACTTATTGAGTATTCATCAACTAAAGACATGTTCCTTAATCCACAACACAAAGAAACCGAAGATTACATTACCGGTAAGTTAGGTTAAGAAAGGACGGAGTCATTAACAATTATGATGTTACGAACACCCTTTGAAGAAGAATTAGAAAAGCTTCACAACCAATTTTATGCCATGGGTACTGAAGTTGCTGCACAGCTCAAAAAATCTCTGCGTGCCTTTATTAGTCATGACCTTGAATTAGCCAAGGAAGTTATCGAAAACGACGAAATCGTCAATAACTACGAAACCAAACTTGAGAAAAAATCACTTGAACTTATTGCGCTCCAGCAACCTGTATCAAGTGATTTACGTACTGTAATCACTGCATTAAAAGCATCTAGTGACGTCGAACGTATGGGTGACCATGCGGTGGCCATCGCTAAAGCAACCATCCGTATTAAGGGTGAAAGCAGAATGACAGATATTGAAACTGAAATCAAGAAAATGGGAAAAGCCGCCCGCCACATGGTCGAAGAAGCTCTCGAAGTTTACTTGAATGGTGACGAAGAACGTGCTTATGAAATCGCAGCTTCAGACGAGATTATTGATAATTATTTCCGTGACATCCAAGCTATGACAGTAGAAGGTGTCCGCGAAAATCCAGATGCAGCATTTGCTGCCAAAGAGTATATCCAAGTACTCGTGTACCTAGAACGTATTGGTGATTATGCCCGTAATCTTTGTGAATGGGTTGTCTACCTCAAGTCTGGAAAAATCATTGAATTATAGGCAAAGTTTAAAATCTATGTTATAATGAGCCTGTATTGAATAATTCAGGCTCATTTCTTTTGTTAAAGTACCTGATAGCGAAACAAATATCAGTCTGTTTCGATACGAAAAGTTAGATTAGGAGTATTTACATATGACAGCATCTGTTGCTCGTTTTATCGAAAGTTTCATCCCTGAAAATTACAATCTTTTCTTGGACATTAATCGTTCTGAAAAGACCTTTACAGGGAATGTTGCCATTACTGGTGAAGCCATTGATAATCACATCTCTTTTCACCAAAAAGACCTTACCATTAATTCAGTTCTCTTGGATAATGAATCCTTGAACTTCCAAATGGATGATGCCAATGAGGCTTTTCATATTGAACTTCCAGAAACTGGGGTTCTAACAATTTTCATAGAATTTTCTGGCCGCATCACAGATAATATGACTGGTATTTATCCATCATATTACACTTACAATGGTGAAAAGAAGGAAATTATTTCAACACAGTTTGAATCTCATTTCGCCCGTGAAGCTTTTCCTTCTGTTGATGAACCAGAAGCAAAAGCAACTTTTGATCTTTCATTGAAATTTGACGCTGAAGAGGGCGATACTGCCTTGTCAAATATGCCAGAAATCAATAGCCATTTGCGTGAAGAAACTGGAGTTTGGACATTCGAGACAACACCTCGCATGTCTACATACCTTCTCGCCTTTGGTTTCGGTGCTCTTCATGGTAAAACAGCTAAAACAAAAAATGGCACTGAAGTTGGTGTCTTCGCTACAGTTGCACAAGCAGAAAATAGCGTCGACTTCGCTCTTGATATTGCCGTTCGTGTCATCGAATTCTATGAAGACTACTTCCAAGTCAAGTATCCTATTCCATTATCATACCACCTTGCTCTTCCTGACTTTTCAGCGGGTGCCATGGAAAACTGGGGTCTTGTTACCTATCGTGAAGTTTACCTCCTTGTAGATGAAAATAGCTCAGCTGCAAGCCGTCAACAAGTTGCCCTTGTTGTTGCTCACGAATTGGCTCACCAATGGTTCGGTAACCTTGTTACCATGAAATGGTGGGATGATTTATGGCTTAACGAAAGTTTCGCTAACATGATGGAGTATGTTTCAGTGAATGCTATTGAACCAAGCTGGAACATCTTTGAAGATTTCCAAACAACTGGTGTACCTAATGCTCTTCAACGTGACGCAACAGACGGCGTACAGTCTGTCCACATGGAAGTCAATCATCCAGACGAGATTAACACCCTCTTTGATAGTGCTATTGTTTATGCCAAGGGTAGCCGTCTTATGCATATGCTCCGCCGTTGGTTAGGCGATGAAGCCTTTGCCAAAGGGCTTAAAGCTTACTTTGAAAAACACCAATATAACAATACTGTTGGACGTGACCTTTGGAATGCTCTTTCAGAGGCTTCAGGTAAGGATGTCTCTAGCTTCATGGACACATGGTTAGAGCAACCAGGATACCCAGTGGTTAGTGCAGAAGTTGTTGATGATACGCTTATCCTTAGTCAAAAACAATTCTTCATTGGTGAACATGAAGACAAAGGGCGCCTTTGGGAGATTCCATTGAATACAAACTGGAATGGGCTTCCAGATACACTTTCAGAAGAGCGTATTGAGATTCCAAATTATAGCCAGCTTGCTACTGAAAATAATGGAGTTCTCCGTCTTAATACAGCTAATACAGCACATTACATCACAGACTATCAAGGACAACTCTTGGACAATATCTTAGAAGATTTTGCAAACCTTGATACTGTAAGTAAACTTCAAATCTTACAAGAACGCCGTCTTCTAGCGGAAAGTGGACGTATCTCGTATGCAAGCCTAGTTGGTCTTCTTGATCTTGTCGAAAAAGAAGAAAGCTTCTTGATTTCTCAAGCTAAATCTCAAATCCTTGCTGGTTTGAAACGCTTTATTGATGAAGATACAGAAGCCGAAGTGCATTATAAAGCCTTGGTACGTCGTCAATTCCAAAATGACTTTGAACGCCTTGGTTTCGATGCCAAAGAAGGGGAGTCTGATGAAGATGAAATAGTCCGTCAAACAGCTCTTAGCTACTTGATTGAAGCAGACTATCAACCAACAGTCCTTGCAGCCGCAAATGTTTTCCAAGCCCATAAAGAAAACATAGAAAGCATTCCAGCAAGTATCCGTGGCCTTGTCCTCATCAACCAAATGAAACAAGAAAACAGTCTTTCTCTTGTTGAAGAGTATATTAATGCATACGTGGCAACAAACGACAGTAACTTCCGTCGTCAATTGACCCAAGCACTTTCATATCTTAAAAATCAAGAAGGTCTTGACTACGTACTAGGTCAGCTAAAAGATAAAAACGTTGTTAAACCGCAAGATTTGTATCTCTGGTATATGAACTTCCTCAGCAAATCTTTTGCTCAAGAGACCGTTTGGGACTGGGCTAAAGAAAACTGGGAGTGGATTAAAGCAGCTCTTGGTGGCGATATGAGCTTTGATAGTTTTGTTAATATCCCAGCAGGAATCTTTAAAAATCAAGAACGTCTTGACCAATATATTGCATTTTTCGAGCCACAAACAAGTGACAAAGCTTTGGAACGTAATATTTTGATGGGAATTAAAACAATTGCTGCACGCGTAGACTTAATTGAAAAAGAAAAAGCTGCGGTTGAATCAGCTCTTAAAGATTATTAATATAAAAAACAAGCTTTCCATGAAGGAGAGTTTGTTTTTATTTACAATGATTTACATAATTTTAGTTCTGCTAACAATCGTAAATAAAATTATCATCACATAATTAAATTTATGTATAATAAAAATAATCAACCTAAATCGGAATGGTTTTGATTGGTTAATTATAAATTATCTAGAGCATTTTTTTGCTCATCATTTACAATATGGGTGTAAAGATCAGTGACCTGAGTGGAAGCATGACCAAGTTGATGACTAACTAAAACTTGAGACTTAGTAGCATCATAAAGACGTGTTGCCAAAGTATGACGTAGTTTGTGGGGAGTGACACGAATCTTGAAATCCTGAGAATACTTAGCAACCATTTTTTCGATACTTGAAGCATCAATACGGTTGGGAACGCCTCGATATTCTGTTAAAAATAGAGCAACATCTTGCTTTTCAGCCTTATAGCGTTTATTACGTATGCTAAGATAGTTTTCAAGATAGGGTCTTGCAAAACTCGCCATATTAACCGAGTCCCGTTGACCACCTTTTCGAGTAACGTCAATAACCATCATTTTTAAATTGATATCTTTAAGGTCCAGATTTACAGCCTCAGAGAGTCGAACGCCTGAAGACAGCAGCAGGGCAATGATGGCTAAATCTCGCTCTTTATTCTTATAAAACGAAGATTTCGCACGATTTGAGAGCTTGACTTCGTATTCATTTTCTACATAATCAAGGAACTTCATGGTTTCATCGCCTAGAAAAAGTTTTTGTTTGATATTCTCAGCACGTGCAGCCAAGGTCTCTTTCTTTTTCTTAGTCGAAATTTTTTTCATGACGTTACGATAGAAATATGGTTCACCATCAGGTCCCTCGACCTCCTCAGTTAAATACTTATAGAGACTAGATAGAGCTGAAAGCGTACGATTAATGGTTGTTTGAGAGACACCCTGTTTCTTTGAATAGGTATTTAAAGATGGACGTTCACGTAGATAGAGGACAAACGATTCCATATCTTTTTTAGTTAGATTCTCCAAGGTTTTGATATGAATTGAGGCAATATCATCAGCATCTGAAATACCTGAGTCAATTAACCAGTTAAAAAAGCGTTTATATTCCTTGAGATATTCATATAAGGTCGTGAAAGAATACGGTACCGATAGTTTAGATTGATAATACTCCAAAACAAACCAAGGCATAAGAGATTTGTATTCTTCAATTTTTTCTAGTAAGAGTTCACGTTTCATTAATCTTATTCTCCATAATTACTTAAATTACTTAATAGAAGTATATCACACCCTTATATTTCTTTCAAGAAAATTACAGTTTTTCGGAAAGATGTTATGAGGTGTTCTTCTCTTATGGTCTTTTTAGGTTTGCTGGCCTATGCTATTAAAAACTTACTAATCATCTACAATAATTTACTCATACAAAAACAACCTGGAGTTTGCCAGATTGTTTCAAACAATGATTAAGCTACGATAGCTTTTGCAACCTCCTCAGTTGTCATGTGTGAGAAATAAAGCGTTGTGTCAATGGTTTTGAGTTTTGCCAGGACATCTTCGTACTCGTAAGGTACACCGACCAAAAGTTCTTCAATATCAGATACATCGCCTATACCAAAGAAATCTCCGTAAATCTTAACAGATTTAATAATTGAATTTTCAACATTTGCATAGGTAGAAATCTTACCAGCTGGGTAACGGACATTACGTTCTACCGTGTATTCTGGAGATTGGCCGTATGTCCAGTCCCATGTATTGAATTGTTTCTCATAAGACTCTTGAATCTTAGCCAAATCGTCTTCAGAAAGGACATATTCGGTCATTTCTGGGTAGAATTCTTTCATTTTTTCCAAGATCTTATCTGAGAATTCATTTACAGTGCATTTTTCTGGCAATTCGTCTACAATGTTAGTCACACGAGCACGTACAGACTTAACGCCTTTAGATTCAATTTTGTCTTTGCTGACTTTAAGGGCTTGACCAAGAACGGACATATCAACGTCAAAGAGTAAGCAACCATGGTGCATCATACGACCTTTATAGTAGGCTTGGGCATTTCCGCAAAATTTTTTACCATCGATCTCAAGATCGTTACGGCCAGTAAATTCAGCCTTAACGCCCAAATCAGCAAGTGTTGCGATTACCGGTTGAGAAAATGTCTTAAAGTCAAATGCTCCTTCATCTGCCTTATTTGAGATGATAGTATAGTTGAGGTTGTTCAAATCGTGATAAACAGCACCACCACCAGATAAACGACGAACGACCTTAATATCATGAGCATCAGTATATTCTTTGTTAATCTCTTGAATGGTATTTTGGTGTTTACCAACAATGATAGCTGGACGGTTAATCCAGAGAATGAACAATTCATCTTCATCTACCAATTCACGAAAGGCATAGGCTTCCAAAGCAATATTATAGGCAGGATCATTTGATGTATTTACGATATATTTCATGATGTCTCCTCTTGTAATGTGGTACCTATATTATAATGGAAAACGGTGACAAAGTACACGAAGATGGCTTGAGAGCAATTATTTTCATGATATAATAGTAAAAAACATGGGAGTTAGGGATGATAAAGTAATTTTGTAGGTTTTGTAGGTATTGTAAAAGACTGAAAATCATACTAGCGCTTCTTCTTATGGCTTGTATAGGTCTTCTTCTTTTTTAACGGTTACAATAGAGCTTTTAGACCTTATCTCTATGATAAGAGCAATTACTATTACAAGGCTTATCATTACAAGGTCAAGAAGATAAAACCTCAAAAGAAAATTGTCAAAGATATAGAGATTGAAGTTCTACACTTTGGAAAAGACGATTTCCCTGATAATCTCTCTACATATAAGGACAGCCATTATACTGACAAAGGAATTAATCCGAGAAGGCTTTTTTTGCATATCACTTTTACAGATAATACCAATATGACTTTACCATTTGGACAGGTGACTTCCACTGAAAACTATTCTGAACGTTATGAAAACAATTTCGATTATAAAGTTTTTGAAGTCGGTCTAGGCTTTGATAAAGAATGGTTTTCTAATGCAGAGAATTACAAACAAATGATTCAGCGTTTCCCTGGATTAGATGATAAAACAATAGATACCGACTTCGAATTGTACCTAAGAGATTTTCTCTTTTTGATAGTCCCTGGCGATACCCTATATCAAACTGGAGCTGTAAAAGATGGTGTAAGTGAATACAACTTTCAGTTGAAAAATCCTAAGTCAGAAAAAATGAAAAGTTATATTATCTATGGAAATGAAGGTGACATTCCAATATGGGATTGGGAGGCTTCTCTTTGTTACCTTTGATAAGGATGATGCTAGTAAAGAAAGAACTAAAGAAAGAATTCAGGACTTCTTCGATGACTACGATATTAGAGAATATGGTAATCTTTGGGATGAAAGATACAATATAACAACATTTCCTCGCTTAAATTATTTTAGAGGAGATGGCTATAATTTTTATAAGATGGTCTTTTACTCAGATGAATTTACAAATTTTCCACTTAGTCTTGATTGAATAGGTAAGAACGAGAATTTTAAGATTACTATTACGGATTCTTCCCTAGAAGAAGAATCTAGAACAACAAAAGACGAAATCCATTATCTAAAATACTCTAAGTCTAATACTTACGATTCATCAAATAAAGAAGCATATATTAATGATGTACTAAATTATCATGCGAAATAACATAATCTTATTTATGTAAAAATGGTTAATTATCCTATTGGCTGTGTTTTTTCATGCAAAAAAACAAGACCATTTCTGATCTTGTTTTCCTTCTATACAACTAGGCTAATATTTTGTGTGCCAGATATCTTTGTCATATTGTTCGATTGTACGGTCAGATGAGAAGAATCCTGCTTTAGCAATGTTGTAAACAACTTTCTTGTTCCATGCATCTTGATCTTCGTAAGCTGCGTATACTTCTTCTTTCTTCTCGATGTATTCGGCCAAGTCAATCAATGTCATGAACCAGTCTTTAGAGATAAGTTCTTTGTAAAGACGTTCCAAACGTTCTTTATCCCCAACTTTTACAAGATCCTCGCTTACGATAAAATCAACAGCTGCTTTGATGTTAGCATCGTTTTCGTAGTAATCACGTGATACGTAACCTTCTTTTTTATAAAGGTCGATGATTGTATCAGAGTCTTTACCGAATATGAAAATGTTTTCTGGTCCTACCAATTCAGCGATCTCAACGTTGGCACCATCCATTGTACCAAGTGTAAGGGCACCATTAAGCATGAATTTCATGTTACCTGTACCTGAAGCTTCTTTAGAAGCCAATGAGATTTGTTCTGAAATATCTGTCGCTGGGATAAGGTGTTCAGCAACTGTTACGTTGTAGTTATCAACCAAGTGGACGTTGAGGTATTTGCTTACTTCTGGATCATTATTAATGAGTTCAGAAAGTGATAAGATCAAGTGAATGATATCTTGAGCAATAACATAGGCAGGAGCTGCTTTACCACCAAAGATGATTGTGATTTTACGTTTTGGAAGGTTTCCTTTTTTGATTTCTAAGTATTTGTGGATGACATACAAAGCGTTCATTTGTTGACGTTTGTATTCGTGGAAACGTTTGACTTGTGTATCGATGATTGAATTTTCGTCAAGATCAATACCTTTATTGGCTTTAAGATAACGTTTAAGAGCTAATTTGTTATCATATTTGATTTGAGACAAACGTTTGTGTACTGCAGGATCATCTGCAAAGGCAGCTAATTTCTCCAATTGAGTGGCATCAGTAAGGTAATCATCACCAATTAACTCTTTTATGTAATCAGCAAGTTCTTGGTTAGCGAATTCCAACCAACGACGGAATGAAATACCGTTTGTTTTGTTGTTGAAACGTTCTGGGTAAAGGTCGTAGAAAGGTTTCAACTCAGATGTCTTAAGGATTTCTGTGTGAAGCTTTGCAACACCGTTTACGCTTGTAGAGAAGTGGATATCCATGCGGGCCATGTGAACACGGTTGTGTTCGTCAATAATTTGAACACGTGGATCATCGAATTTGCCACGAACGATGGCATCCAATTTCTTGATGATAACAACAAGGTGTGGAACAACTTCTTCAAGATAGTCAAGAGGCCATTTCTCAAGGGCTTCAGCCAAGATAGTGTGGTTTGTGTAACCTACCATTTTGCTCACGATTGCTACTGCTTCATCAAATTCAAATCCATGTTTTTCTGTCAAAAGACGAATCAATTCAGGGATAACCATTGATGGGTGAGTATCGTTGATTTGTACGAAAGCGTAATCTGGAAGATCGTGAAGGTTAGAACCACGTTCGATAGCTTCGTCAATCAAAAGTTGAGCAGCGTTTGACACCATGAAGTATTGTTGGTAGATACGCAAGAGCTCACCTTTACGAGTTGAATCATCTGGGTAAAGGAAGAGTGTCAAGTTCTTTTGAATTTCATCTTGATCAAAAGTGATTCCTTTTTCAATTAAACCATAGTCCAAACCATTGATATCGAAGAGGTTAAGGTAGTTCTTAGTTTCTTTCTTGTAACCCAAGACATCCAAACGGTCCAAACGAGATTTCAAAGTGAAGTTTTTGAATGGAACATCGTAAGAGATGTCAGTTGGAACCAACCATGATTGATCTTCAATCCAGTAATCTGGTTCAGCATATTGTTTGTTATCTTTGAAGACTTGTTTGAAAAGACCACAGTGGTATTTAAGACCGACACCTTCACCGTTAATGCCAAGTGTTGACATAGAATCTATGAAACATGCAGCCAAGCGTCCCAAACCACCGTTACCAAGAGATGGTTCTGGTTCAATATCTTCGATTTCACTGATTGATTTTCCGGCAGCAGCTAATTCAGCTTTCACATCTTTATAGATACCCAAGTTAATCAAGTTATTAGACAAAAGTTTACCAATCAAGAACTCAGCTGAGATGTAGTAAACTTTACGTTTACTATCATTTTTAGGTTTTGAAGCAGCTGCTTCTTTTACAAATTCTAACAAAAGGTAGTAGATTTCTTCGTTTGAAAGTTCTTTAAGGTTTTTATTTTTCGATTCAACGTAATTTGTAAATGTAAACATTTTATTTATTTCCTCGATTTCCTCGATTATATCTTTCTGTAATATCAGTCAAAAATTCTTTTTTATCAACGGTGATTTCACCTGGAAGCATACGCCATCTCCAGTTTCCTCCAACTGTGTTAGGGATGTTTTTACGGCTATTTTCATTTTTATCAAGAATATCTTGCATAGTCGCAATAGCTGTGTTACTTACTGTTGCGAAGAGTGTGCGAAGAAGGGCACGTGTGATTGGTTCACCTTGACGACGGTTGATATAAGCATCAGTGTAATCACGTTGCTCTTGTGTCAAGTTATTATACCAACCATTAGTAACTTCATTATCATGTGTACCAGTGTAAGCCACTGAGTGTTGTGTGTATGCGTGTGGAACATAAATGCTGTTACCGGTGGTATCATAGAAACCAAAGTGAAGAATCTTCATTCCTGGGTAACCACAGTCTGCAAGAAGTTTACGTGTCTTATCATCAATATTACCAAGATCTTCGGCAATAATCTTAAGATCACCCAACTCTTCTTTAACCACTTTGAAGAGGTCATAACCAGGTCCTGGAACCCATTTACCATTTTCAGCAGTTTCATCTCCAGCAGGAATTTCCCAGAAATCAGAGAAACCTTTGAAGTGGTCGATACGCAAGCAATCAAAAAGTTTGAATGATTCTTGAATACGGAAGACCCACCAAGCATAGTTTTCTGCTTTGTGTTTATCCCAATCATAAATTGGATTCCCCCAAAGTTGTCCTGTTGGTGAGAAGTTATCTGGTGGAACTCCGGCAATGTAACGTGGCTTACATTCAGCATCTAATTTGAAAAGGTGTGGTTGAGTCCAGACTTCCACACTATCAGCTGAAACGTAGATTGGCATATCACCAATAATTTGAATACCGTTCTTATTAGCATAGGATTTCAACTCTGCCCATTGGCTAAAGAAGAGGTATTGCACAACTTGATGGTATGTGATAACACCAGTAAGTTCTTTGCGAAGCTTTTCAAGAGTTGCTTCATCACGTTTAATCACTTTTTTATCATCCCAATCTTGAAGGGCTTTGTTACCAAAGTATTCTTTGATAGCCATGAAGTCAGCATAATCTGCCAACCAGTTAGCATTTTCAGCTTTGAAAGTTTCAAACTTCTTAGCTTCGTTTTCATCTGCCAAGATTGCTTTGACTGCTTTTTCAAGAAGTGGGCGTCGTGCTTCGTAAACTTTAGCGTAGTCGATAAACTCTGGATCTGAACCAAAATCAGAACCTTCAACATCTGCTTCAGTCAGGAATCCGTCACGAATAAGGAAATCCAAATCGATAAAGTGAGTATTTCCCGCTATTGCTGAGAATGATTGGTAAGGTGAATCTCCATAACTTGTAGTAGTCAATGGCAAAATTTGCCAGTATGTTTGCTTTGTTTCTTTCAAGAAATCAACAAAGTCGTAGGCTGCTTGACCGAAAGATCCGATTCCGTAGTCACCTGGAAGTGATGTGATGTGCATTAAAACACCGCTTGCTCGTATGTTCATAAAGTTTACCTCGAATTATTTTTTACACTAGCGATTATAATGCAAACGGTTGCACGTGTCAAGAATTTAGTGCTCTGGATTTTCTGAAAAACGATTGTCGATTTTCTGAAAAACGATTGTCTAGGTAATAAAAAATGGTTGCTAACTTAAGTTACCAACCAAAAGTAAATATTTAAACCTTTTTTATCCCATTGAGACACTTTCTCTTTCAATGAGTCTAAATGGAATTGTTATTTTCTGTGCCTTAGTTTGAGGATTTTTAAGAAGATCCAATAGCCTTTGGACGCTTTCCTTACCCAATTCTTTAATATTAATGTCATAGGTAGTTAGGAAAGGGTGCATGATTTCAGCAAAAATTGAATTATTGAAAGAGATAATGGCGTAATCTTCTGGAATTCTGATTCCCTGATTATTTAACCAGTGTATGAACCGTAGGGCAATCAAGTCATCTTTAACTATTAAGGCAGTCAGTTGATAAGATTGCAAGCTCTCTATCAATGAATCAATGACTCTAGATGAAAAAACAAGTTCTGGATAAGTTTCTAAATTAAATTCGTTAGTCGCTTCAATATATCCTTGATAATGTTCTTGACCTACTTGACCAAAAAGATCATCTGTTACAAAACCAATTTTTTGGTGACTTTTAGCCCTTAAAAAATTAACAGCTTCTTGTCCAAGTTCTTTATTATCATTATCGATATAGGTTACTTTATCATTGTTATCAACTGCTGCTCCAACAACTACGAAAGGAACTTTTTCTTTCAATAGGTAGTCTTTAACCGGATCGTTTGTTTCTGAATAGAGAATAATAAAGCCATCAGCTCGTTTTTGACGATACATGAGCTCGACCTGTTTAACTAATTCTTCAAGTAGGGCGTCCGTAGCAATACTAACAACTTGAGAGTTAGAACTAGCTTCTTCATTAATGACTGTTATAATCTCCATATAGAAGGGTTGGCTAATATTTTCACGGTCTGTTAAAGGAGGAAGAACAACACCTAAACTATGTGTTAAGCCTGTTGCCAACATTTGTGCTGCTGAGTTTGGTACATAACCTAATTCATCCATAGCCGCTCTTACTTTAGCTTTGGTTTCTTTTGATATGGACGGATTATCCTTTAAGGTCCTGTTTACTGTTGATGGGATGACACCAGCCCTCCTGGCAATATCTTTAATTGTAGCCATCATTTCCCTCTCATTCTCATAAATATTTCTTTATAGTCGTAAAATACAAGAATAATTATAAAAAAATAATTATAAACAATATACTTGTCATATTATGATAACGATTTCATAATGTATGCCATAAAATAAATTTCTGGAGGGAATAGAGATGAAAAAATGGCAAAAGGTATTACTTGGTAGTGCTGGACTTCTTGTGGCTGGTTCGCTTTTAGTAACGTGTGGCTCAAGCTCAAGCAAGAACTCAAGTTCGAATAGTAAGACCTTGAAACTTTGGGTTCCAACTGGTGCCAAGAAATCTTATTCAGATACAGTAGCATAATTTGAAAAGAAATCTGGCTACAAAGTTGACATGGTTGAAATGGCAGATTCAAACGCTCAAGAAAACTTGACTAAAGATGCTTCTACTGCTGCAGATGTCTTCTTACTTCCACATGACCAACTCGGTAAGTTGGTAGATGCTGGAGCTATCCAAGAAATTCCAGAGAAATAATCAAAAGAAATTGCTGAGCAAGATACTGAGCAAGCTGCTTTAGGTGCTCAATACAAAGGTAAAACTTACGCCTTCCCATATGGTATCGAAACACAAGCTACTTACTACAACAAGTCTAAGCTTAATGAAGAAGATGTTAAATCATATGAAACAATCACTTCTAAAGCTAAATTGGGTGGCAACTTGAAAGAAGTTGATCCTTATGTAACTGCTCCTCTCTTCCTTTCAGTTGGCAACACACTCTTTGGTCCAAAGGGTGAAGATCCAAAAGGGACTAACTGGGGTAACGAGGCTGGTGTCAACGTTCTTAAATTCATCGCAGTTCAAAAAGACAGCAAAGGATTTGTAAATGTCGATTCAGCTAACATGATGTCTAAATTCAGAGATGGTTCAGTTGATGCATTCCAATCAGGACCATGGGACTACGCAGCTGCTGCTAAAGTTGTTGGTAAGGACAATCTTGGTATCGCTGTGTAGTCAACAGTTAACATCGGTGGCCAAGATGTTCAACAAAAAGCCTTCTTGGGTGTAAAACTTTACGCAGTAAACCAAGGCTGACAGTCGTTTTCACATGGGGCTTATGACTGTCCCTTTGATTGGGGTTTTGTTCTTCACAATCTTGCCTTTGATCTATATGGTCTGTTTGGCCTTTACTAACTTTGACCACAATCACCCAGCCCCTAAATCAGTCTTCGACTGGGTTGGCTTCGCAACTTTTGGTCAAGTTTTAGAAGGTCGTATGGCTGGTACTTTCTTCCCACTTTTGACTTGGACCTTGATTTGGGCAGTTGCCGCAACAGCAACTACTTTCTTCTTCGGTATTGTCCTTGCCCTCTTGATTAATACTAAGGGGCTTAAATTCAAGAAAGTATGGCGTACTCTATTCGTTATCACTATCGCCGTTCCTCAATTTGTATCACTACTTTTGATGCGTAACTTCCTTAACGACGATGGCCCTTTGAATGGTGTACTTCAAACCTTTCATATCACTAATGGACCTCTTCCATTCTTGACTGACCCATTGTGGGCTAAGTTCTCTATTATCTTTGTTAATATGTGGATTGGTATTCCATTTACAATGTTGGTCGCAACTGGTATCATCATGAACTTGCCAACTGAGCAAATTAAAGCAGCTGAAATTGATGGAGCAAGTAAATTCCAAATTTTCAAGAGTATCACTTTCCCACAAATTCTCTTGATTATGACTCCTTCTTTGATTCAACAATTCATCGAACTGATAGAGGAAAATAGGAGCAAGGTCAATCATTATTTTCAAACTGTCTTTAGGACTTTTCTTAGACACAAGCAATACTACATCAAAAACGCACTAGAAACGGACTATTCAAACGCGAAACTTGAAGCGACTAATAAGTTGATCAAAGATATCAAACGTTTGGGCTTCGGTTTTAGAAACTTTATCAACTTTAAGAAGCGTGTCTTCATCACACTGAACATACATAAAAAATTTACTATTCAAAACTATCATAGGCCCCATTGTGGTCAGTATTATCCTTCGTCTGGTAGACAAATGGCTAAACAGGGATAGATACTGCTAAAAAAACCCGAGCTTATCTGGAAGTTAGCCCGAGGTCTTTTCTTGCCTATAATGTAGACTTATTATTCAATACAAGTGTATTATGTCATAAAAGCTTAGAATTGTCAAGAAACTTGAAGATGTTCACTAAGTAGAGATCCTAGTCTTTAGTTTTGTCTTCTTCGTCTTTTTTATCATGATCAGTCTTATTTACGGCTGCTTTAAATTCGGCTAGCATTTTACCGATAGATTGACCGAGTTCTGGCAAGCGTTTAGGACCAAAGATGAGGAGGGCTCCTAGGACAATGATGATAAGTCCTGGAGCTCCGATATCACGTAGAATTCCCATGAGATTTCCTTTCTATTTATCTTTATATTTTCTTTGTTTACGTTTATAAATAAGCTTACTAAGAGTTACGCTAACTTCATAAAGCAAGATTAAAGGAGCAGTCATGGCCAAGTCGCTAATAAAGTCAGCTGGTGTCAGAATCACCGCCAAAACCAAGAGAATAAAGTAAGCATAGCGTCTATAGCGTGTCAAAAATACTGGTGTCAATATACCAATAGAGGTTAGGAAACTAACAACTACAGGAAATTCAAAGAGAACAGCCAAAGGCACTGTCGTATGCAGTAAGAAAGTAAGGTAGTTTTGTGCTGTAATTTGTGTATTAAAGAGTCCTTCACCTAGTTTCAAAAGCACTTCCAAGATAGCTGGACTCACAAAATAATAGCCAAAGGCCAAACCCAAAACAAAACAGACAAAAGTTGCTGGAATATAGGCAAAGATAGCATGCGCTTCATTGTCCCTCAAACCTGGTTTCACAAACTGCCAAATCTGGTAGGTGGTAAAAGGCAAGGTGACCGTAAAAGCCATGAGACTGGCTAAGTTAATATAAATCCAGAGAATATCGTTAGGTCCTAGAACCAATAAGGGCTTTTCAAATCCTCTGGTCAGATAAGCATAGATCTCCCCAGCAAACAACAAGGTAATACAAAAAACTAGGAAAAAGCATAACACTACTGCAATGAATCGTCTCCGAAACTCCACTAGATGCTCAACAATGGTCATCTCATCTCTACTTCTTGCCATGCTGCTTCACCGTCACAAAGGCAATTATAACAATAAAGATAAGTTGTGGTATCAAGACTTCCCAGCTTGGATAGATACCAGCCCAATCAATGGTTGGGAAACCACTAATCAAATGATTAGACATCATATTAGTCAACTGAAGGGCATGAATACTGACACCGAGCATCTTGAAGGCCAGAGCATAAATCAACCAAGTCAAAATAAAGAAGATGCGGTGCGGTTTAATATAGTGACTAGCTTTAGTCATAGCTACAGCAATGATAACAAGAACTGCAATGGCTGAACCAATACCAATCAAAAAATTAGCTGTCGTGATACGTGGGATAATACCAACATAGAAAAGAATAGTCTCGGCACCTTCACGGAAGACAGCCAAGAAACTGAGGGCAAACATGGATACAAAACTTCCAGTGGCTGTCACTGTTTTCATCTGACGGTCCATAAAGTCATTCCACTGTTTGACTGAAGACTTGCTGTGGAGCCAGATACCGATAAGAATCATCATCGCAACTGCAAAGATACCAACGCCACCTTCAATAATTTCACGGTTAGCTCCTGAGGTCACAGCTGGAAAGACAACTTGTAAGATAACAGCGATTACTGCGCTGGCAAGAACACCAGCAATAGCTCCGCCATAAACACATTTGAGTCCTTTACGCATCTTAGCTGCCTTAAGAGTTGTCACAAGGGCCATGACGATGAGGAGGGCTTCAACCCCTTCACGCAAGAGAATCAACATGGCATCAAAGGCATTATAAGAAGCGCTGGTATCGATAGCAGATAGGTCTGTAATCAAGGATTGCAGTTTGTCTCGATAAGCTTTTTCTTTTCCCTTTACCATGATAACAGGCGTTTCGCTCTCCACGCTCGCATAGAGGCTAGGGTTAGTCGTGCTCACGTCATCTTCAATGGTTGGCCAGATAGTGATGAACTTCTTCATAGATGCCGCAGCCGTTTTTTCATCACCTGCTTGGAATTGACTTAGAGCCTTTTCCAAGAGCTTAATACCATCTTTTAGGGTTAAACTTGAGCTTGTACTATCAAGAGGAACACCCTTGATAAAGTCATCAATCCCACCCTTAAGATCATCATAGGACGACTGGATGCTGGTGAAATCAGTAGGCTCCGTCTCAATACTGCTTCGCAAAAGTGAAATAGCCGTCTCAATCTTGCCGTAGTAGGCAGTACTATGGTCACGGACAACAGCTTCATTTCGCGTCCAAGCATTATTCAATTCGCCGTAAGTTTTGCGGGTCTCAGCTAAGTCTTTAGCCGTAATGGCATCCTGTAAGTTCTTGAAATAAGGATTGAAGTGGGTCTCAAGTTTTTCCTTTTCGGCATCCAAGTCAACAGGATTTTGCTCTTTCTCAAATTTAAGGAGGGCTGACGAGATAGAGGTTAGGTCCTCTTCTGTCACGTCACCTTTAATATCAAGAGCCTTGCTAACTTTTTTACCAGCCTTGGAATCGTGATTTTCCTTTGTTTCGAAATCAGTCTTAATCTCAGCAACCAATTCCTTAGCTTTTGCTTGATCCTTGTTTTGAACAGCTGTTGTTGCATCTGTAATTTTGATATAGAGATCACTATAGGATTCAGCAGCTACTGGATAGGTCCAGAATAAAGCTAGAAGCCCAAGCAAAACGAGGAGTTTATTCAAAGAGTGCTTGACCAAGGTAGCCTCCTTTCTCCACGCCAGCAAAACAAGCAAAGAGCCCGCTTCCGATATGGGTGATATACTCATTCATCTTGTCTACAGCTCCAAGATTGGTCTGTATTTTGACAAAACGGTCTGGGTCCTTCTGGTAGGCAATGAATATCAAACCTGCATCAAACTGACCCGTTCTTTCATCAATGCCATCTGAATAGGAATAGGAACGACGTAAGATAGGAAGATTTACTTCTTTGGCCAAACGCACATGGGAATCTACAGGAAGTTTAGATAAATCTACTTCATCAAACTCATCTTTCTTGCCAAAAGGAGCGCCTGATTCCTTGTAACGACCAAAGGTATTTTCCTGTTCCTGTAAACTGGTACGATCCCAAGTTTCCAAGTGCATCTGGACCAGGCGAAGAGCCATATAAGAACCACCCTTCATCCAATCCTTACTATCAGCCCAGACAACCTTGTCGAATTCCTTTTCCTTCGTTACATTAGCAGTTCCGTCCTTGAAACCAAAGAGATTGCGAGGCGTTTCCTTACGGTCACCAATAGCTGCAAAACCTGACTTGCTCCACTTCATAGTGATTTTATTACGACCTTTGCGAATCAGATTGCGGACAGCATGGAAGGCTACTTGTTCATCATCTGCACAGGCTTGAATGACGATATCTCCACCCGTATACTTGTCCTGCAACTGCTCCTTTGGAAATGGAGGTAAATCACGGAAGAGCTTAGGACGCTTGGATTCTAGGCCAAGCTTTTTAAGAAAATCAGCCGAAACTCCAAAAGTCAGGCTAAGGCGATAGGGATTGAGTCCCACGGTTTCGCCTGTATCCATAGGAGGCAAGAGGGCATTAGAACCGTCTTTTTTGACTAACTCTCCTTCGACCAATTTACTACTATAATCGGTCCAGTCTTTAAAAAGCTGGATGACTTCTTTTTTATCGGTTGTATGAAGATCTAGCACCACCAAGTAGCAAGCCTTCTGCATGGGAGTCGTAATCCCAGCCTGGTGCTTACCAAAAAAGCTAATATCTTCATCCCCATCTAGGGCTTTTTTACTTGAACGATCCTGATTAGCAAAAAAAGCAGATGCACCAGAAAGACCAAGTGCAAGCCCAGCCCCTCCAATACCTGATTTTTTAAGAAATTCACGACGGTCCATTTTTTGGTCTAAAAATTTTTCATCAGTCATTTTTCTTATTTCCCATCTAGGATAACACCAATTTGTGATAATGGTTCACCAAGTTTAGTTACAGCTTCGGCCAATTCCTTAGTATCTGCCTCACTCAAATCTGTATAAGACTTATAGTTTTTCTCATCAATCATGTGTTTGTCCAAAAGACCGTTGACATTCTTGAATTCTGTTTCCAAAGTCTTAACAAGCTTAGCATCTTTCTTCTGGATCAATGGCTTGAAGAGTTCAAAGATTTTTTCTGCCCCTTCAATATTGGCACGGAAGTCGTAGAGGTCAGTGTGTGAGAAGACTTCTTCTTCACCTGTAATCTTTTGAGTGGCCACTTCGTTAAGAAGGTCTACTGCTCCTGTCAACATGATATCTGGAGTGACTTTAACAGTTGCGATTTTAGCCTTGAGTTCTTTAATATCGTTAACCAATTGATCTGCATAGGCATAGGCAGTTGTACCCTCTGTCGTGTTGTCTTGCCACATGATGCGTTCAATACGGTGGAACCCTAACCAGCCGTCTTCTGATTTATTTTCGTCCATGTAATCAACCAAACGGTAGTCGATTTTCACGTCAGACTCACCAAAGCTTTCTGCAATTGGCTCTGAACGTTCGTAAGCCATACGAATCAATGGGTATTGCTTCTTGGCTTCTTCAAGATTTCCTGACTTGAGGGTCTCACTGAATCCTTCGGTATCTTTCAAAAGCTGATCGATTTCGCCTTCCACGAAAGTTTTGTAATCACTTGTGGCCTGCTTCAATAGCTTTTGCTCACTAGCTGTGAGTTTTGAGCTAGTTGAGCTTGAATGACTTGAATTGCCAGATTTGGCACAAGCCGTCAATAAAAGTCCTGATGCTAAAAGAATAACACCAAGTTTGCTAAGTTTTTTCATGAATGTCTCCTATTTTCAAGATAGTGTTCGACATTTGTCGTTATATATGTGAATCGTCGTTTTATCATTAATAATGAACGAACGATGGTAAGTCAATTATGATCTCTCGTATGTAAGAGAACATAATCTAAAATAACAGCAGAAACCAGTGCTGTCAACGGTTTTAGGCTATTTAAGAACTATTCTAAAGATCAGATAAGAATGATTATAGATAAGAAAAAACCAAGGAATTCTTATTCCTTGGTTTTTGACTATTTATTGTCCGGCATATTTTGAAGCTTCTTCAAAAATCAATTTAGTTGATTCCAAACCACCACCTGAGAGGTACCACAAATCTGAGGTAAGTGTAACAATATGTCCATTTTTACCAGCATTTGTTTCTTGTAGAAGGCTATTATTTAGAATATCAGAATTCTGTGTATCATCACCACCAATAGCTAGTGTACGGTCAATTACAAAAATGAAGTCTGGATTTACTTGGTTAATACTTTCAAAGCTAAGAGAAAATAAATGATAACCTCCACCTTTTTGTTCTTTTGAAGCTTTCTTCTCATTTTTCTCATCCTTGCCTTTTTTACCTTGTTTTCCTCCACCATGGGTTTCATTTGGAATTTCCAAACTTGTTGGTTTAAAGCCTAGGCTGTTGTAGATAAATGAAAAGCGACCTTCCGGTGATACACCAGCTATATTTCCCTCATTAAGCATGACTGTCAAAGTTGTTGACTGAGTATCCTTATTGGCTTCTTGCGCTTTTTTAACGATTTGATCAATCTCTGAAAGCTTAGTTTTTGCTGTTTCTTCAGCCTTATCGCCAAATACCTTCGCAAGCTCTTGAATATTAGTCTTCACAGAACCCCAATAGTCTTTTGAGCTTGTTTCGAAATAAACTGTTGGTGCAATTTTCTTGAATTCTTCCATTTGGCCTTGTGTACGATTAGATAGAATGATTAGGTCTGGCTCAAGCTCTGCAATCTTTTCCAAATTAACTTCTTTCAGATTACCGACATTAGTAATGCCTTTTTTATTTTTGAAATCACTGAGGTAGCTTGGTAGCCTATCTATTGGTAAACCAACAATACTATCTTCTTTACCAAGTGCTCGAATGGTATCAGCTACACCATAATCCAAGACAACGATTTTTTTAGGATTTTTAGGTACTTTATTATTACCTGTAGAGGTTTTAATTGTAACAGTCTTTTCTTGAGTTGCACTACTGTTTTTTCCTGAGCCGTTTGAACAAGCCACAAGAGTAAGAACTGATACAAGCGCTACAAGAGCTAAAAACAATTTACGCTTTTTCATAAATTCCATCCTTATCTATATAAGCAGATTTTCTTGCCATCGATATCTGCGATTGTAATTTTCATATCATAAAGCCTGCCTAGGATATCTTCAGTCATCACCTGATCTGGACTCCCGTGACTAAAAACTTTACCATCTTTAAAAGTAACCATGACATCAACGAACTGGCTGGCAACATTAACATCATGGATAACAACGACGACCGTTTTTCCAAAATCGTCCACCAAACTTCTCAAAGTTTTCATCATGAGAATTCCCTGTTTGATGTCCAGATTATTGAGAGGTTCATCCAATAGAATAATATCCGTATCTTGTGCAAGGATCATAGCAATATTGACGCGCTGTAATTGACCGCCAGAGAGCTGATCAATGCGTCTTTTTCGGAAAGTATCTAGGTTCATATAGGTAATTGCCTGATCAATTTTTTGATAGTCCTCAGTTGATAATCTCCCTTGACTGTATGGATAACGGCCAAAGGAAATCAGTTCTTCAACAGTCAATTTCACCTGATAATCAACCTTTTGCTTTAACATTGAAAGTTCCTTTGCCAAGTTCAAAGAGTCCCAACTCTCAATTTCTTGTCCTTTAATATAAAGATAGCCTTTCTCTTTAGGCAAGAGACGACTGATCAAGGACAAAAGTGTAGATTTTCCAGCACCATTTGGACCAATAAAAGCTGTAAATTTCCCTTTGTCTATAGAAAGTCCAACTTCATCAAGAACTTGATCTTTTCCATAGGATTTTGACACCTTATCTATATTAATCATAATTTACGACGCTCCTTATACAAGAGATAGAAAAAGAATAGACCTCCGCCCAGTTCAATCATAGTACGAACACTGATACTAAAATTAAACACGCGTTCAACCAGTGTTTGAACCACAAGAAGCATAACGTAACCTAATAAACTCCCAACAATAAAGAGAGTTTGATGCCGGAAATCCTTAACCATCTGATAAGTTAAATTAGCCAAAATAAACCCAATATAGGATAGGGGGCCAACTAAGGCAGTTGAGGTAGCTACTAGAATCACAACAAACCAAAGAATTTGAGTTTGCTCCTTCTCAACATTGATACCCAATAATCTGGCATTATCCTTACCAAGATAAAAAATATCCAAAACTCTTCCCTTACGATATAGGAAACTGCAAAGAACAAAAGTTATCCCAACTGCTAAGTATAAAATCTCTTGATTAACATTTTGCAAGGAAGCAAAAAGCTTAGACTGAAGCTTATCATACTTGTTTGGATCCATCACGACCTGAAGAAATGTCGATAGACTCCTGAATAGTGTCCCCAGTGTCATACAAATTAAGAGAATCAACCTAATACCTTTGCCCAATAATTTTTTTATCATAGGTAGCAAGGACAGAAAGAAAGCACATTGCAAGCTCATGACAATCAAAAATTCGGTCATTGACCGCGGTGCTACTCCCTGTGACCAACGCCAAAAGATAGCTAAAAAGAGAGATTGCATAAGGACGTAAAAACTCTCTAATCCCAAGACTGATGGTGTCAAAAAGCGATTCCCTGTCACTGCTTGAAAGGACACCGTGGTAAAGCTTGAAATCAGCGCTACAAGCAGATAGACTAAGAGTTTCTTTACTCTCAAATTAAGAATATAGCTATTTGGCACACTTGCTGTCGGAAAAAGGTAATAAGATGTAGCTAAGAAACCCAGGCATGCAAGAATGAGCAATAGGATTAGTGTAGATCTTTTAATCATTGTCATGCATCTTTTCCTTTCCAAATAAGCATCAGAAAGACAAGGGTTCCAATGACACCCAAAATCAATGACACAGAAACCTCATAAGGCCAAATGACAAGACGTGCTACGATATCACAAGCAAGTACTAATATCATACCAACCAACATAACTAAACTTAGGGTATTTTTGAAGAAATCTCCAGCAAACTGACGAACTAAATTCGGTACGATAACGCCTAAGAAAGGAAGAGCACCAACCGTTATCATAGTAATTGCTGAAGTTAGAGACACCAGTACTAAGGCAAGAGTCTCCATAGTCTGGTAAGATAGACCTAGGGTACGACTAGTATCCTCACCTAGTGCCATGATTGAAAAAGTATTAGAATACCACCTAACAACTAATAAGACAAACACTAAGAGAAAAAGCCATTCATACTGATGTCTTTGGATCATCGAAAAAGAACCCTGACTCCATGAAGTCATAGATTGAGTAAGGTTAAAACGAAAGGCAATCGTTTCAGCAAAGGAACCAATAATGCCACTATAAATAAGTCCGACCAAGGGTAGGACCCATTTTTCCTTAAACTTCAAGCGACGAATAACTTGGATGAAAAGACTAGTAAATAGAAGGGACGAAATGAAGGCAAAGCTCATCTTTTGAAATAATGTTGCCTTACCAAAGAAGAACAGCGATGAAAGTATACCCAATTGTGCTGCCTCTGTGGTCCCTGTTGTCGATGGTGCTGCATAAGGATTTTGCGAGATAGTTTGCATTAGCAAGCCAGATAAACTAATGGCCGAACTCGCAAGTATTATGGCTAATGTTCTAGGCAGACGAGACTCCCAAAAAAGTTCCCAAGATTTGTGCTGTCCTTGAAATAATCCAAATAAACTAAACTGTCTATTTGAACCAATAGCCAATGATAACATAATGAGTAAGACGACTATTACCCATAAAATACACTTTTTCTTCATACAACCTCTTCTAATTACCAAAATAACCTTTAATCATAATCTCATCGAAAACCAATCCATAACTGACTTCGATACTATTAATTAAAGATTATGTTCTTACCTTATCAAATGTTACAAGTACTGTCAACGCTTTCTAGTTATATAAGAATCATTCTAAAATATAGTTAAGAATAAGTATAAAAAAACAACGTTGTTTATAATAAATCAAAAAAAGCGAGACGAATCTAAACCTGAAAAATTTAGATTATCATCTCACTTATGTTAATTTGTTTTAAAAAATTTTTTGTTTTTGAAAATTCAAAGAAGAGACTTATTTTAGTTTCTTTGAAACATTGCGAACGTATTTCACAGCTTCAAAAATAATTACTTGATACGTCGTTTTCTAAGGAATCCTAGGCTAAGAATGCTTAGAAGACCTGCTAAAAAGAGTCCACGATTTGTCTTTTCACCAGCGGATGGCAGTTGCTTATCAGTTTGATGACTAGCTTCAGTTTTAGCCTAACCATTGTCACGATTAACAAGTTCTGCATTTCCAACAAGGTCCTCTTTACCTGAAGCCTTGACATTTGCTTTAGTTACCTCAGTATCTTTACCACCAAATGACCCGGTCTTTTCAGAAGGATTAGCTACTTGGTCAGTTGGTGTTTTAGCATTGATCAAACGAATAATAGTCGCTGTTAGTGGATCCAAGGTCAAGATGTGATTGTTGATTGTCACACCTGATAACTCACTAATTCCATATAGATTGACCTGATTTCCATTCGCCAAAACTATATAGGATAGACCATTTGTAATCTTGCTCAAATCAAACTGACGAGACTTGCTATCAGCATTGACATAGACAAGGTAGTGGTCCCCATTGAAAGCAACAGTTTGGTATCCCAATACCAAATCTTCTTGAGTGACATTGTTCGTACCTGGAACTGTCAATAGCGTCACACGTGCATCCACATTTGCTTTTGATTTAAAGTTGAAAGCATCTGTAGACTTACGTAGGGCGATTAAACCTTTGGCAAAGGCACGTGTTTTCGTATTTTCTGGGAATGACTTAGTATCAGTCGCCTTAGTACAGTCAAAATGGTTAACGGCGTCACTAAAATCATAAGAATCATGGATAAAGTACGGATAATCAAACGGATTTCCTTTTTCATCAACTAAAAGATGAGCTTTATTCGGCACCTTGTCCTCAGAAACCGGATAACGATAGGTAGGATCGCGGAACTGTTTCGTACGACCATATTCCTGACAAGAATGAATAAAGGGTGTTCCTTGAGCAGTCAAGACCATGAGGTTTTCTAGACGCAAGCGACGATGAATTACAGCATTATTCTCAGACTTGATTGGATCCTTCTTGATTGGGCGATGATATCAAAAAGGGTCAAATTATCGTGAGCAGCAATATACTGGATAACGTCACCTGGGGAATCAGTCTCAAAGTTAGTTGGTTACGCCTTGATATTGTCAAAAACCTTATTAATATCACGTTTTCCACCTGCGATGAAGGCAGGTGTCCCCCTCATTTGGATAACCTGATTTGAGGATATTTCGAATATTATCTGAAAATACAGCTACGGTATCTGTATTCTTCATCCAAGACTGATCGGCAGGCTGAACAGGGCTATTTTCATCGCCAGCATAAGTCACCCAGCCCTCACCAAGCATAATGAGGTTTGGATTTAGAGCGCGTGCAGCAAGGTAAGCCTTCTCGATACTTTCAGCATCATGGTCACCCATCATATCAAAATGGAAACCATCAACCTTGTATTCCTTAGTAAGATAAGCAATCGAATCCACCAAGACACGACGACTCATATAGTGAGTCGTGCCTAGACGGACCACCTCCAAAACTCGAACGTGGTGTGCCATCAGCATCCATAAAGTGATAGTAATTTGGCTCAAGGTCTTCAAAAATAGCTGTCTTGTAGGAAGAACTTATGAGACCTATTAAGAATACCACAGAATTAATCGGAATTAAAGACCAAAATATCAAGATTTCACTTGTTTTTGAAACTGATACTCATATCGAGATTCAAGCAAAACTCGATTACCCTGCACCATCATGTCCTCATTGCCATGGAAAGATGATCAAGTACGACTTTCAAAAGCCTTCTAAAATCCCTC
>PPYF01370300.1_pt1 | contig 50716 bp, 58 predicted proteins | sample 1559871 | NCBI WGS metagenome assembly PPYF01 (sample SAMN08240021, study PRJNA423297) | Human gut metagenome, whole genome shotgun sequencing project.
CAATACTGAGCATGTAATATTCCTTATTTTATTAAGATGATCAGATTTACTCAGATTTTTAGGTTGCTGTCAAATACCCTCAAGATGGGAATACATCTATTAAAAGTATGTTTCCTAATGATTGTTTAGTCTATGCAATAAAACCAAGAGAAGGCAAAGAAAATAAAACAAAATTATTAAAGTTAAATTTTTATGATTATCCTAAAATAGGGATGCAAATATTAAGAGAAATGTTAGTAAAAGATGGTGTAAATTCTCAAAATGCTGTAGGGTTTTATATGGTAGATATGCCATCTAAAACAGAGGTTCAAAAAGAAAGTAATCCTATTTTATCTATAAAAATGAAAAATAAAATATTGTTATATTGGGCAATATTGGATAAGGCAGGTTTCAAAATAAAATACAATCCTAAAACAAATTATAAATTAAACTTATTACCTTATATAACAAACCAATATAAAGGTGTAAAAAAAGCTATATTTGATATGGAGGATTTAAAAAAAGAAATTACTTCAATATCAAAAAAACTGTTTCAAGATAAAGCAGAAATCGTAGATGTAGATGGTCTACCATTTTTTGATAGTGATGAGAAAGCATTAATAGAATTTTGTTCTCCGATGAACAGTGCTGGAGGAACAAAAGTAATTACTAAATTCAAAGATTATCATGATCCAAATGCTTCTAATTTTATGATAGATATAGAAAAACAGCTTTTAGACAATAAAACTGTTATTTTAGATTTAGGTAACGCTAACGAAGATGTCAGAAAATACTTTTGTGATATGTTATGCAAAGTGATATTTTCAATGCAAGAAAATAGATTCACCGCAAATAACCTTGATAATAATTATATTCAAATATACTTCGAAGAAGCGCATAATCTATTTCCCCAAGATAATAAAAATGTTTCTGATATTTATTCTAAGATAGCTAAAGAAGGCGCTAAGTTTAATATAGGAATGGTCTATTCTACACAATCACCTTCAACAATAAATAAAGAGTTATTAGCTCAAACAGAAAATTTTTTTATTGGACATATCTCATCTATGCAAGAAATAAAATCTTTAGTAAGCGTTGAAGATCATTTCTCAGGTCATGAAGATGCTATATCACGTATAAAGACTAAAGGATATATGAGAGTATTTACAAGGACTCATCGTTTTATTATACCAGTCCAAATTAAAAAATTTAATGAATCAGAGGAGGTATAAATATGCCATATAAGAACAAAAAAGGATTGCTTGGAGAAAGAGCTAGTAAGTTATCTCAAGCTGAAATAACTCAAAATGAGTTAATAGGTAAAGTATTATTGAATATGGAAATAAAAGATAAAAATACATTGAATAATGAAATAAATAATTTAAAGAAGATTGATTTGAATGGGGCAAATTTAAAAGACTGTTCTGATATTGAATATATTCTTGCTGTAGATGGTTCTAACTCAAAACATTTTGTAGAAATTGATTTAACTAAATTTTCATTTATCACAACAGGGTATCTTTTGCTTAAGAATGCTGTTTATCAGGAGCTGGTAAATAAAAATATAGATCCAAGAATACAAGCTAATTTTAATGAAAGTGTTTTTGGTATTCACTCTGCTTTTTTTCCTCAAAATTCGAGATTTTCTTATAAAAAACAAAATTTATTCAATAGTGTTAGAGAATTAATATTTGATTTTTTTAATAGCGATATAAGAACAGACTATGCAGCAATGAAATCTTTAAAATATTTAATGTTTAAAAAATGGAAGAAAAATAAAGAAAAAAGTAGACCTTTTAAATGTCCATTTGGATGTGATAATAATATTGTATTTAATTATAATTCTTGCCATAAAAATTGTGAAAAATGTGGTAAAAAAGTTTATATCACTGATTATTTAGGATTTCATAAAATATTTAATGAAACAACCGATTTTATTCCTGATAAGTTTATTACAGACTATATGTTAGTCCATGAGCATATTACGTTATTATATTGGATAATAAAAACGTATTTAAATTCTAAAAGATATGGAGAGGATTTATTTGCCTCAATATTATTTATTAAGGATGGGCCGTTATCTCTCGATTTTAAATATTCAAACCTTATAAAGGATATTAATGAATTATTAATAGAAATAAAAAAGAAAAATTTTAAACTTCAATTATGTGGTCAAGAAAAAACAGGAAATATTGTAGATTATTTTGATAAATATGCTTTAGATAGGAAACGAGATGAAGAAAGAGAAAAGGTTCCTGACCAGATAATTATTATAAATGATAGTTTTGTTGAAAAAAATATTAGTCCAAGTTCTATGTTCTTTAGTAAACCTAATGGAAGAGAAACAACATATGGATCAAAAATATGTTATGTGAATAATGGAGATAGATTAATATTTTCAATAAGTACTGGAGGAGAATATGTTTCCGATCCTGATGAAAATACTTTTGATAGTTTATTAGAAGTTGTGAGCATGATAAAAAAAATAAGAACATATGCCTTTTCTGGAGCTATTTATCCAATAGCTTTAATAAATAATAAAGTTTCTATTTCAAAAGAACCATCTTCTTCTTTATTAGAAAAATTTTTGACAGATAATATAAAATAAAGTCTTTAAAACAATACTGATTTTATGATAATATATCGCTCATTGTGAAAAGGAGATATATATGAGTGATAAAATGAGTCTTGGCGATAGAATGAAAAAATACGAAAAAATAGAAACAGGTGATAGATTTATTCCTTGTTTACCTGTTTATGTACGTATTGATGGTCGTTCATTTAGTAAGTTTACAAAGTCCATGAATAAACCTTATGATGAAAGAATGAGTAGGGTAATGCAAGAGGTTACGAAAGCTCTTGTAGAAGAAACAGGGGCTTCTATAGGATATACTCAAAGTGATGAAATAAGCTTAGTGTTTTATCAAGATAGCATCGAATCATCTATTTTCTTTGACTATAAGAAACAAAAAATGGTTTCTGTTATTGCTGGTTTGACCAGTTCACTTTTCATGAAATTTTGTATGAAGCAAATGCCTGAATATTGTGAAAATTCAGTTCCATGTTTTGATTGTCGAGCCTTTTCTCTCCCATCAAAAGGTGAGGCAATGAATGCTGTACTTTGGAGAGTAAAAGATGCTACAAAAAATAGTGTTTCTATGGCAGCAAGAAGTCTATTTTCTCACAGAGAACTACAAGGAAAAAAACAAAATGACATGATAGCAATGATGCTTGGGAAGGATGTTGACTGGAATAAATATCCTAAATATTTTAAAGAAGGCTCATTCTTTAAAAGAGTAAGTTATTTAAATGATCAGCAAGTAAATAGACATAAGGTAGAAGAAATTTTACAAGACATAAGTTTTCTTGATTTAACAGCAGAAGAAAAGGTAGACTTAATATTTAGAAAATAAATATTTTGAGGATATTTTTATGTTTAGTAGAAAAAAGAAAGAAAAGAAAGTAAATAATGAGGATAATGTTGTATGGTGTCCTCCTAATGAATCAGAGGTTGTTGATCAAAGTAAAATGATTAACAGCCTTGCTGTTTTTGCAAAAATAGAACCTCCTAGTTATAACAAATTAGAAAAAAAAGCTGAAGAAATCAAATATAATGCTAACGAAAAAACGAAATTTCATTTTATTACTAATGATAATCTAAAAAAAATTAATATTACGCATTATAATGAAGATGGGAAGTTTAAAGAAAAACATGATATAATTATAGATTTAGATTCATTTGGTGGAAAAATGAATCCTTTAGTTAGAAAAATAATTATTGATTTAGAGCCGAATCTAGAATCTGAAAATAATGAGACTACTCAATTATTATTAAAAACAGAAAAATATATTGTGTATGGAATTCCTTTAAAAAAATCTAATAAGAGCAATAAAGAAATATTTAAGATAACTATATTAATATTATCAGAATGTAAAAATATAGTTAATGATGTTATAAAACTTGATCTGGAAGCATGGCCTCCAGAATATCCATTGTATAAGTTTTACAAAAATCCCTATTTTTCAAGAAGTTTTTTAACTTTTATGAAAAATATAGTAAGTGAGGAAATAGTGTATGAGATCTTTGAAGGTTTAGATTTATTTGATAATGAAATTAAATTATAAAATAATGACAGTTAAGAATTTAAGCAACGAACACAATAAAGACATAAAATATATTTAATACATTAACGTTTTGATTTTTAATTAATATTCTAACTTTTTATAAAAACAAATGGGCCTATTTATAATATAAAAAATATAGAATATAAAAAAGACACCAGTATTTTAAGGAAAGAAAAATGATTATATACGAATTGGATGAAAATACTATAAAAATGTCAAATGCTTTTCATTCAATACAAAATAAAAGATTCAAAGCTGAAAGAAAAGGTAGTACCGCTATAGGTAAAGCCTTAGAAGATGCTTTAATGATAAAAGAAAATAACTTTGATGCTCCTGATCTACATAATTTCGAAGTTAAATCACATCATAAAGACAGTGATAGTTTTTGTACAATGTTTACTAAATCAGCAACTTTCCCACGAGCTGTAAACACTTTACTTAGAAAAAAATATGGTAATCCTGATAGTATGCATCCAGACATCAAAGTATTGCATACATCAATATTCGCTCATAAATGGACACCTAATAAATTAAAAGAATATGAGTTTAGATTAAGATTGAATAATAAAGAACAACAACTTGAATTGATTACAAGAGATTTTTTCTCAAAAGAATATGAAGTATCAGCTATATGGACATATGATATACTCAAGAAAACAATGTTTAAGAAAATGAAAAATTTAGCTTATATAAATGCTCTAAAAATTATAGATGAAAATCATGATAAGTATTTTGAATTTTTGTCTATGGAGCTTTATTATAATCTTGATTTCAACAATTTTTTAATGTTGCTCGAATCAGGAGATATTTGTTTCGATCTTCGTATGGGAGCTTATAAAACGGGCAAAAGAAAAGGAAAATCCCATGATCATGGTTCTGGATTTAGAATTAAAGCAAAAAACATTAATAAATTATATTCTCAGCATTATATAGTAAGTTAAATATTAAGGCTTTGTCTTATATCAGAGATTCCATCTTGTATAGCCATACCTCCATCTTGCATATCTCTTCCTAATCCATTAACAGTATTAGAACATGAGGTTATAATAAAACAGGCAAATATAATAGCGATTTTTATATTCATTTTGTTTCCTTATTTGATTTAATAAGGTCGATGATATATAAATATATAAAAAAATCAAGATAAAATAAAAGGTAAAAAAATGGTAACAGTAAGTAATAAAACTTTGTATATGGCGATATTTTTATTAATTTTATTATTTGCCTCTCCTATAATTCTTTATAACGGTTATTATATTGACGATAATATAAGAATTATAACTGGAAATCCTGACTGGTCTTGGGTAGGAAGAACTTTTGCTGATTATTTAATGATCAGTCTAAGTCTAAATGAATATATAGATGATTTTTCACCAATACCATTAATAATAGGAATAGCAATAATATCATTTGTTATTTATTATGCTGTAAATAATGTTTTTAAAAATGATATTAAACTTCTAAGTATAATACCTTTCATTTTTATTGTGGTTAATCCATTTTTTATGCAAAATCTAACTTATAAGTTTGATAGTCTCCCTATGCTATTAGCATTATCATCTGCTACCCTTGCATTTTTTATAGATATAGAAAATACATTAAAAAGTATAATAACTAAAATAGCTCTAATATTTATATCTCTTGAGCTTTACCAGCCTTGTGCTAATATATTTTTAATGCTTGGTGCTTGTAATATTATCATTAATATTAAAGGCAATAAGAATATCTCTGATATAAAAGAATTTCTATCAATTATATTTATATATATTATAGCAACACTATTTTATATGTTATTCGAAAAAATAATTCATCCTGATGTAGTATTATCAAGAGGTCATATTGTTCCATTACAAGATTTTCCAATAACAATAAAAGAAAATATAAAAGAACTGTTTAAAATGGTATCTTTTTTGGTAGGTAAAATAGGTGTGGTTATTTTTTCATTGCCAATATTGCTATATTGGGGATTAAATATAAATAAAATAGCAAAACAAGATATATCATGGATAAATAAAGTGCTCTATATGGTTTCTCCTTTTATTATATTTTTATTTATTTGGGGACCATTAATTGTAATAAAAGAAAAGATTTCCTTACCAAGAGAATTACCAACAATAGGAATACTATTATTATTAAATAGTTGGATATTAATAAACGGACTAAGAAAAATAAAATTACTATCGTATATACCATATATATTTTATATTAGCAGTGTCTTACTTTGTAGTTTATTTATAAACACATTAAAAATTCAGGATAGCTTTAATGATATGATTTATAATAATGTATATGCTAGCATAACAAACAATCCTAATTTATATAATGTAAAAGAAATAAAGATAAACGGAAATGTTCCAATAAATCCAACCTTCTCAAGAAAAGTAAAGGAAAATCCTTATTTTTATACATTAACAATGGCAACTCCTGAATGGGTCACAAGAGCTATATTAATTAGAAAAGGTTTAAAACAAGTAAAAATATCATTTGATGGTAATGATAAGGATATTTTGAAGAAAATTGTTAGTGAAAAAGTGAAATCATCAGTCAATAATCAAAATTATATCATATATAAATATAATAATATCACCTATGTATGGTTTAAATAAGTATATTTAAGAATAATCTCTATCTTTTATTAAGCATTGTGATATATAATATTATTCATACTAAGGAGTTGTATATGAAAACAAACTTGAGTTTAGCTCATAAAATTAGACAAAAGATATGTAATAAAAATAATATTTCTTTTTTAAATAATATACTGGTTGTATTATTCGTTATTTCTTTGGTCTTTCATTTTTATGTAGTTTATTACTCAATAAATTTATCAATAGAAAACTTTAATAATCATACTTTATTTAAATCATTTTTAAGTATAGTTGTCGCAACCTTACTTATATTATTATACTTTGTGAAACAACTTCACTTATTTATATTTCTTGCCATGTTTTGTGTATTTAAAGTATATTTAGGAGTGGAAGCTAACCCTATTCAATGTATAGGATTAGCTTTGATACCCGTTTTTCTTTATTGGGGAAGGGATTATGTATTAAGATATATGACTAAAATCAGATATTCTTAATATTATGTAATTGCTTTCTTATGGCTTTATATCTATGAGTTGCTGGAACTTCTAAAACCTGCATTCCATAACCATAAATATCGAATTTAGAATAAAATAGAATTCTACTCAATAAACTTCTCTTTAAATCATTACCACTATAAGCCTCATAATTTAACTCTGAAAAAGTCGTAAAAAGGATACCAGTAAAAAGTATAACTCTTTTGTTAGTGAAAGCTACAAATCCAAGTAAGCTTTTTAAAATACTATAACAAAAGATAATAATAAGAAATAACGAGAGATATTTCATGCCTTCAATAGCATAACCATAAAAGACAACAAGCTCTTCTTTTTTTGTTACAATATCAGGAGTCCATGACATCATAAAAGATGTTAGGAATATACTGCATATACATAATATAAAAGGTATAAGACTATTGAAGATAGAGAAGTTGAATACTTCAATAATAACTTCATCTGAATCTATTCTTTTTTCTAACATTTTTGTTTTCATTATTTTTTACCCATAGCCCTTTCAGCTTGTTTTTTGATAAATGTGCGATATTCATCTTCTATATTCATAATGTTCTTATATTTAACATGTTTAAGCTTAGAAAGATATTCCTGAAAACCTATTTTCAATGTAGATGATATAGGAGATTCATTTATAACTTTATAAACTTGACCTAATTGTTCTTCTGAACAAACATGACTTGCAAAACGAACATCAAACCATCTCTTTTCATTTAAGAAAGGAATATGTTTTTTCCATTCGTTGGTCATTTCAATGATAGAATTATCTTCATCATGAGAAATACTGCTTTCTTTAACTTTTTCTTGTTTCTGAGAATGAGATCGATTCTTTTTATCGAGTTCTTCTTTATTAAAAACAAAAGCCTTAAATTCATTATTATTTATATTATAGAGAAAAGACACCTTCTCTCCTACATTAACATTTCTGATTTCACTAGAAATGGTAAATTCCATCTCACTGTGTTCTTTATTATTGGGTGTTTCAATAACAAAACGAGTTGTATGTTTATCTTCATTATACTCTTTAAGTGTGAGCTTACCATGTTCTAATTTTAACGTAAAATCTGTCATATATTTATTCCCATATTCATAGTTGTCAGGTGGAAGATAGATTATGTCATAATCAATCTTGCAGTTAACTTGTTTATTCATAAGTATCCTTCCTGTTTTCATCTATTCTACACTCTTACAACATAGATTTTCAAATATTTATGATTCCGTAATATTATTTTTTTGCTATAAATTATTTTTTATAATAAAATAAGATGAAATTTTAAAAGGAATAACAATGCAGAAAAAAGAACATCTGAATGGTTTAGAAGTAATGAGATATCTATTGGGTATATATATTGTTCTATATCATACGTTTAATTATGAAGGTATGTCGAAATGGTTGAGAGTGCCTGTAGAAATGGGTTTTATCGCAACTAGCTCTTTCTTTATTTTATCTGGTTTTATTTTAAGTTATGTTTATTTATCTGGAAATGGAACGTCTAATATTATTCTAAAAGAAACAAAAAAGAGTTTTATAACTAAGAGATTGGCTAATCTTTATCCTATCCATATATTTTCTTTATTATTTACATTAGTTGTAGTGTATGTAGTAAGTGTCATTCAAATAAGTCCCAAAGATACACTGGCAAGTATTAGATATGTTATGTATGATTCTAATAATTACACTCCAATAGAAAAGTTGCATCATTTTATGTCAAATACAGAAATGTTTTTGGCTTTTTTAATGAATGCAACTCTTACACAATCATGGAACCCTTATTATTTAACCTTTAATGCTCCTGCATGGTCTATATCTACTTTATTTTTTATGTACATATTATTCCCTTATATAGCTCCTTATTTGAGTAAACTTAAAAGACCAGTGTTAGCTTTATTAATCACCAATTTGGTTTATGTAGCCTTACCAATTACCTTTATAATAAATAGCTGGTTTGATATGCCTTTCACTGGTATATTGAACAGAAACCCTATAGCAAGACTTCCAGAGTTTATAAGTGGTATTCTATTGTGTAATTTATATTTTTATTTAAAAGATAGAAATATTGATTTAAATTCGTTCAAGGTTAGAGCTTATATGATAGCATTTATGAGTATATGTTTTTATCTATCAAGTATACTATTACATAATCCTGACTGGATAACTAAAGAAGGAAATGCTTCATATTATTTGTTACATAATGGTCTGATTCTAATTCCTGAATGTGTATTAGTTCTCTTTTTTACTACTTTAAAGCTTCCTAAAAGTAAAATATTGATGTGGCTTGGTGGAGCTTCACTCCCTTTATTTGCTTTACATATTCCTATTTATTTAATTTTTAGCCGTGTAGAACTCTATGTCTCAGGGAGTAATAATATCTTATTTTATCCTTTATTTTTACTTATGGTTACGATAATATGTATCTTATTTCAAGAAAAAATAGTTGTAAGAACTCGTAAAAAGATACTTAATTTAACCATATATAGAAAGGATAAAAAAGAAAATGTTTCTTAAAGGTACAGTAGTTTATAACCCTGAAAGAAAAGGGCTAAAGGATTCTCAAAACAGAAACGTAATCATTTTAGACTTAAGTTGCTATGAAGATTTAGCAGCCTATTATAGAGAAATATTTTATCATAAGTTTCATATTAAATTATTGGAACCTTTGTTTCCTTTACATTTAACTATTTTAAAAAACAAAGATATAAATGAAAAGGAATGGAACTATAAAGATAAACAAGAATTTGAAATAGAAATACAAGATGCTCCTTTATTATATTGGAACGATAAATATGTTTGGATAGATGGTGAAACAGAAATCATGAAAGAAATTTCAGAATATTATGGAGTAAGCAAAAAATATAACATGGGACATATAACAATAGGGCGTTTTAAAGATCATGAAAGGGGAATACTTGGAGAGTCTAAGAGATAAGCCCACATCGAGTGGGCTTTATTTGAACTTTAAGTTTCTTTTATTATGATTAAGAGATAATATATAATCATTAAACTCTTGAATAGCTTTTCCATTTTGCCTCTTAGAAACAAAACCTGTATATAAAGAGTTTTGAATAGAAAAAATGTCTAAACCTTTATTATTCTGAATATCAGTTTTTGCTCCAGCAGATAATAAAATTTCAAACATTTCTTTATCTTGATTTAAAACAGCAAACATTAAAGGAGAACAGTTTGCATATCCTGTTTCATTAATATCAATAATATTTCTATCAATAATATTTCTTACTAAGTCATGTTTTTTATTTTGAATGGCTGTAATAAAAAAAGAGTTATTTTTCTTACTTTTTTCTCGGACAAGATTAGGGCAGTTATCATAAAGATACTTGAATAAGTTTTTATAAGGCATAGTTCTTACAAGTAAAGTTCTATCTTTATAAGGATTAGATCTGATTTCAATATTATTTTTAATGAGAATATCTAACATTTGATATTTGTTTTCATTTTCAGAAAAAATAATATTTTCGATGAACGTTTCTTTGTTTGAGTTTAAAGCATAGATATCAACAGATTTTTTATGAAGAGAACATGTAAAATATTCAAATTCATTTAAATCGCTAAAATCACGATTAAAAACAGCATCATAAAAAGATTCATTAGGTACATTGATTTTTTGAAGATTATAGTTTTCAACAATATGATTGAAAAGTTCTTTTTTATTTCTATATATGCTTATTTCTAAAATACAGCCAATATTACCCTGTTCATTTTCAGGGATTAGATGTAGTAAATCAATAACTCCTTTTTCATCATCTTTTGATAATCTAGAGTCTATTTTTTCGTATAACAAAGTTAATTCCTTATTTTTCCTAACATTAAGTTATTATATACTATTCAGAATATAAAACAATTAAAAAATGTTTCATATTGATATTTTTAGTGCTATACTAAAAAAAATAATAGAGGGCTTCTTATGATTTTTGATATGAAAAAAGAACAACATTTTGCTTCATTTTATGATGAGAATAACAAAATATTTATAGTTATAGATTCTTTTGATAATAAAGAGTTTAACTTACGTATAGGTACATTATCCGAAACAGAATTTAAATGTAGTTTTTTAGTAGATAATGATAAAGATCTAAATCAAAGAATAGAAAAAGAGTTTCTTAAATATAAAGAAAATAAGGATTTTTAGATATTAGTTTGACCAAATAAGCATTTTTTCATATATTATACAAAAATTAATAAGGAGTATATTATGAAAAAAGAATATTTAGATATCGTCTTTAAAGCGGTGTCATTAAAGGATGTTGAGTTACTGGTATTTGTTTTATCTAAAGATATTAATAAAGATATGTTTAAATCTTTATCTAAGATAATGTATAAAGATAATAAAAATATTTATGAATATTTATTAGTTAATAAAGAATATGATATGCTTGATGTTTTTATTAAATTTGGTTACTGGGCACATATCAATACACCTGTAAATAATAATGAAACTTTGATAGAACTTGCTTATAGAAATAAAAGTCTCCCTATTATAGTGTCTATTTTAAGTAATGATAATATAAATTATTCTTCAAACGATCCTATATTTAAAAATATTTTAGAAAGAATAAAACAAGACTATCAAATATCATCTTTTTTACTATCATATATAGATAAACATATTGAAAAAGTATCATATCCACAAATTCTAACTGAAAGCAACTTTAGAGAAATAATAGATAGCATTAAAGTGTCAGAAGGTTACGATATATCCTTAGTATCATTTCATGATGGGAAATTTGGAGAAAGAATAGAAAACGTAGCAGATGATACTATGACCAAGCTAAAAAATATTATTAATAAAATATTACCACAATCTAAACCAAAAAATATATCTGTTGTTGAAGAATATAACAAACTTGAAACAGAGACTGAAAATGAAGTTTTTAATGAAAACATTTATAAAAATAAGCATCCTACTACAGAAGAAATAAAATCAAAAATTCGATCTCATGATGAAGAGGTTAAAGGATTGTTGGATGAAATAGAAGATACAGTTCCTAACTCCAATAGCTCTGGAATACCAAAACAAAATTTTGAAATTTCACATGACTTAGATTTCAAAGTAAAATCTGGATTAATTAAAAACTTTGATGAAGAAAGTGAAAATAAAGATAAAATAGAAAAGGTTGTTCAGCATTTATTATCAGCGTTATCTAAGATGGAATTAAAGCAATACGCCACCATTAGAAACTTTATCAGTTTGTTGAATGATTATGAAATTAATGTATTACCAAAAATAGAAAATGATAATGTTTCTTCTTTTGAGTTTATACTAGATGGTCAAATATATCCTCTATCTGCATTTGATAATTTAACAATGAAGGAAATAAGGGATATTCTTGAAATAAATAATGAAGATAACTTATTCCTAATAAATGAAAAAATAAAATATTTTAAACTTACAGAAAATGTAAACAAGGAATATATTCGATTATTTATTACAAAATCATTTATTGAAAGCGTTTCTTTAACAGATTTTCTTAATAAAATTAAAAATGAAAAATTCATTGTTGAAACGAATATAAAAGATTTTAATTTTGAAAAATCTAATAAAGAAAGCCTTGAGGATATTAAAGATGCTATAATGATTTATTCCTATGAAAAAGACGAAGTTCGTATTGAAGATAATGAACTTCCAGAAATGATACGTTTTCCTCAAATAAAAAATAAACTGTTATAATAAATAAAAGCCCGTCAGGGCTTTTATTTTTATGTTGATAATATTTTTTTTGCTATAGATATTGCGTCTTCCTTTGAGCCGTTTAGCATACACATGTATCCGCTTTTATGACAAAATATTAAATTTTCTAATCCAGATATATTATTTAATTCATTCCCGGATAAGCCTCTCCATTGTTGTGGCATATATATCCGGTATTCCTTTTCTTTAGGGTTAACCGGAACTGCCCTAATAGTCCATGAATTTGAGGTTCGCGGAGATATAAATAATTTTTTATTAGTATATTTAGAAATAAAATTGGGGCCTGTTTTAATACCATTGTCAGATATAACAATATCTTCTAAGTTTTCACTTTGTTTAATTGCTTTATTAACACTTTTTTCATCTGAAATCATTCCCTTCAAATCATATAAAAAGTTATCGAAATACTGATGTGTCATTTTTAAAGCTCGATCAAATTGTTTGTCAATAAAACTATCGTCACTAGTCTTCCTATTAAATCCACATAATATTTCAGACACAGGCCAAACATCCTCACCATTATCATGAGCATCTACTTTTTTAATTAAATTTTCTTCAATGAGATCCATAGTTTTATGATTCATGTGTTGATGAAGGTATTTATTTTCTCTTAACCATTTCCAAATTAGCCCACAAGATGATAATGATGAGCCATCATCCCAAAATAAATCCGAATCATTTTGATGATGATCAAAATTTAACATTTCAGGTTCATATATAAAACCTACATCAATAACAAAGCTTTTATCATCACATTTAGCCTTTTCTAAAATTGCCGAATCTCTCGTTCTAATAATATTATAGCGATTCTGTCCCACATAGTATTTAAGTAATAACATGATGGCTACAAGCTCATCGGAATGAAAAGTTCTACTATGAGTATAAATGTTAATCATGAGTTGCCTCTAAAATTTGATAAGTTAATTTCGTTGTGTTGTTTTCTAATATGTTCTTTCAGAATGAAATTATTGCTTGATGGAGATAGTAATAGAAACATAAGTAGTAAAATACAAATAAAAGCTAAGATTATACTTAACACTGATAGCAGTTTTGGAAAGAAGGAAGACTGAATTTCAGTTTTATAATGTTCATAATCAAATATTTTACTGTTTCTATAATATTTCATCTCTTTCCCCTATTTTATTTTCATTATAGTATCATGTTTTGAAATGAAAATCACTAAAAATATTAAGCCCCATCATTGAAAGATGAGGCTTTTTTACTATGGAATTAATATTTTAGCTTAATATAATATTTTCTAAAATCAACATTTTTAGGATCATCACAAAGATTGGGTCTTCGTTTAAACCATACAGAAAGATGCTCTTTATTTACTGTTAGTTCATTTTTTATGACATAAATTTCATAATACTGGTTAATGATTATTGGTTTTACAGATTTATCAACACATATAGCATTCCAGTCATATTTATCATCCATATTATTAATATCTTTATAAATATTTTTAACTCCCTTAGATTCTATTACATATCGACTTATCCATACGTTAAAGGGTGTATTAATATACTGAAGGAATGGTATATTATTTAATGTTATCTTGCTATTTGGTGCTCTTGGAGGAAAGCTATTAATATAAACAGTTTTATATTTTAAAAGCTCCGGTCTACTGTTAATATCATAAGAAATCCATTCAGATAATTGGTTATTAAATTTATCTTCTTCTTTTAATAAATTTGTACTTATATAGATTAAAGAAAAAGCGTTTAAAACACTAAATCCAAGAACTAATGATAATAGCCAATGCTTATTATTAAAGATTTTTATAAACCCTAATAACAAACTAAAAAGAATAACACCAAAACTGATATAAACTCTTGCTTCTGAAAAAGCTTCGTCTAATAATATAAATGGTCCCCATAAAGTAAAAATTAATACAACTGGAGATATTAAAATTGTAATTTTTTTGAGTAATCCTCTAATAGTAATAATATTTTTTATTATGTATATAGTAAAACCAATAAAAGCAACTATTAAAAATAAAGATATAGGAGATGATAATAAAGGCTTTAAAATAGTCCAAAATAAATCTAATGATAATATAGTTTGATCTTTTATTGATGTAATATTAATATCTATTATTTTTCCTCTATCTGTAGCTGCAACAGGGTTTAAATATTTGAACCATATAAAATATACTGATAAACCAACAATATAAATAATTATTCCTTTAAATAGTTTTTTATAACTTCTTTCTTCATCTTTTAAACCAAAGATAAATCCACTAACAAGTAGTGCTATAAAAACATTTGTTACAGGCTGAAACAACGCAGCAGATAATACTAGAAATAAAGCTGCAATAAATAAGTTTTTATGTTTATCCCAATCTAAAGTATATGCAATTAAGACTAAACATAAGCTTAAGGACATAGAAAGACTGTCATATTGATAATATAGGTTTTGTAAAAAGAAGGGGCTTAAAACAAAAAAGCTACAAGCAATATGGTTAAATATATTTTTTTCAATAAAATTTTTATGAACAAATAGAGCAAGAGTAAAAGAAAATAATAGTATTATAATAATATAATTTAAAGGAGAAATATTTAAAATACTATTAAAATTTATACTTGTTGTATACATTAATAAATCTGTTAGCTTACGTCCTAAAATATCCCAATCATTGCCTCTTAATGCTCTAACATAATCATCTCTGTAATGAATACCACTTGTGATTAATGGAAGTATGTATACTGAAAATAATGCCAAATAAAACAAAAAACTTTCTTTAAAAGTAAATTGTTTTGTAAAAATATCGTTAATTCTGGTTTTGTTCACTTTTTTACCTTAAATAAAATAAAATACATTAAGAAAATCTATAATAAATTTTGTGTTTATTCAAGATTTACAATATAGTATTTTTAAAATATAAGGACAAAGTTAATATGTTAAAAAAATTTATATCTTACTTTAAGATAGGAATACTCAATACAGGTGTTCACTGGATAATATTTCTTACTTTATTTCATTTCTCGGTTTCTCAATCTATAAGTAATTTAATTGCTTTTTTAGTTGCTATGAGCTTATCTTTTGTATTAAATGCAAAATATACATTCGATAAAAAAGCTACGGTAAAAGGATATTTTTTATTTGCTACTTTTATGGCTCTTTTAAGTTATTTATGTGGTTATTTTGGAGATGTCTTAAAATTAAATCCACTAATAACACTTGTAGTATTTTCTGGTTCAAGTCTTGTTATAGGTTTTTTATATTCAAAGTTGGTTGTTTTTAAGTAATAAAAGAGGATTTTATGAAAATATCATTAGTTGTTCCAGTATATAATGAAGAATTAGCTATTCCCGAATTCATAAAGGAAGTAAAAGAAAAGCTATCAAATTATGATAAAGAAATTGTATTTGTAAATGATGGAAGTAAAGATAATACAGGTATATTATTAAGTGATTTAGCTTATAAAGATGATTCAATAGTCGTTGTTAATTTTTCAAGAAATTTTGGTAAGGAACCTGCTTTATTTGCTGGATTACAGTATTCATCAGGCGATGTAGTAATACCTATAGATGTTGATTTACAAGATCCTATAGAAGTTATTCCAGAGTTAGTAAACAAATGGAAAGAAGGTTTTGAGGTTGTACTTGCTAAAAGATCAGATAGAAGTTCTGATAGTTTTTTTAAAAGGAAAAGTGCTGAATGGTTTTATTCATTACATAATGCAATATCTAATCCTAAAATAGAAAGTAATGTCGGTGATTTTAGATTAATGGATAGAAAGGTTGTAAATAATATTCTTAAGCATATAAAAGAAAATAATTTATTCATGAAAGGTATTTTATCATGGGTGGGATTTAAAACTACAGTAGTGGAATATCAAAGAAAAGAACGTTCTGTAGGAAGTAGTAAGTTTAATGCTTGGAAACTTTGGAACTTAGCCTTAGAAGGTATAACTTCTTTTAGTACTCTGCCTTTAAGATTATGGACATATTTAGGTTTCTTTTGTTCTGGTTTATCCTTCTTTTATGGATCTTTCCTTATTATAAAAAAATTATTCTTCGGAATTAGCTTGCCGGGTTATCCATCTTTAATCGTCTCAATATTGTTTACAGGAGGGGCTATATTAATGGGTATAGGCGTTTTAGGAGAGTATATGGGGAGAATATACATGGAAGTAAAACAACGTCCTAAGTTTATTGTATCAACTGTAGTAAGAAATAAAGAATTAAAAGATGAAGAATAAAAAAAGGCTGCATAGCAGCCTTTTAAAATTGAAATCGTAGCCATCCAAATAATACATTCCCATTATTATGTGTTCCCGGAATATATGTCATTTGAAAGTTAGCCTTTTTATAACCAATGGAGGTTAAAGGTAATGCTGCTGGTATAGGTATGTAATTCCAGTTATCTCTCATTGTAATAAATGCAGTATAACCAAGACCTAATCTAAAATCAGGCTGACTATCTATAGGATTCCAGATTTTTTCCCATCCATATCCTCCAATAGGTTCCCATTTATTAAAAGAATCTTTGAAAGTCATAAGATAAATACCATTCCAATTTCCAAACTCGTCATATTTAGATATTCCTCCACCAATACCCCACGGTTTCTCATTGTATTTATCAATGTGTTCTTGATCATATGTATACCTATTATGCCATGTAAGAACAGGTATATATAAATCTTTGTTATTAGATGTTTCCCACGTATCCTTAACTGAAAATTCAAATTTGTTGTAAAGATTATAAATAGAGTTGGCATTAGCAGAAAAAGATGTTAAGAAAAATAAATAGATAAATATTTTTTTGTTAAAATGAATCATATATCCCCTTGTATTATATTATTTCCTTGTGTTATATTATGACCACTATTATATTAAATATCAATAAAAAGAGAAAATATGTTAAAAAAATCTTATAATATTCTAAATAATGGAAAAAATACCTTAATAGCCATAAATGTTATTAATAAAAAAATAAAAGATAAGGTGTCATTTTCAAGAGATGATAATGATCTCATACTAAAAATAAATGGTAAGAGTGAATACTGCTATTCAAACTTACCTTATTCTGTATGGCATGATATTAATAATAATAGTTGCTTTATTGTAGAATTCGGTCCTTTAGGTGCAATAGCAGAATATGACATTATTCTAGATTAAGCTTGCTCTAACAGTATAAGAAATCTTTTATCAAATGCTCTATGCTTAAGGGTATCTATATTATTTATTAATTTTTTATATCCCTTCATTCTATCTTCTAATGTGGATCCTTCTATAACTACAGCTTCTTTTTTCATAAGTGGTAAAACAGATTGATTGATTCCGATTTTACCAATATTAATTATATCTGAAATTAAAGGTGTATATGCCCATTCATCCAGTATATTTTCCGCTATAAACATACTGGATGTGTTTTTATAAGTTTCAACCTTAAAATGAAACCCTTTTCCATAAGACAATAAACTTCCTCTTAACTCACTCCAAGGATCTCTTAAAACAATTCTTCTTATATCAGGTATGTCTTTAAAACATTTTTCTATTTGCCATAGAAAATGCTGTCTATGAAGATCTTCAGCCTCTAACATTTTCTCCATAAACCCTATATAAAGATCATAATCGTTTTTTATTGAAAGAACATGTTGCCAGCTTGCATAGCAAATAGGTAGTCTTGCTACATCTATATCTTTTATCATACTGCTATCTTTATTTCTTACCCATCTAACTTGTTCGGGTTTTAAACGAGGCCCCCATTGCCAAGAATTAATTACATGTGAAAAAGAAACCAAGAAAAAGGATATTTTTTTATAAATGTCATAACGCTGTCTTCTTTGTATCCTAGAAAAGTTTCTTCCAAGAAACTTCGTTAGTAATGGAAAGCCATATTCATTAAATAACTCATTAAATTCATTAAGGCGAGGATGAGTAATGTAATTTCCTTTATCATCTTTTATTTTTATATTAACAAGATAATTGACAGGAAGAATATTACCACTAGATAAATAAGGTGTGATTTCCGGGTGTTTTTGATTAAGAATAGATAAACTTCTCCCTTTTATCTCAAAACCATGCATTGTAGGAATGCATCTATACATATGTTCTACCAAACATATTATCTCTTGAAATTTTAATGCTAAGGAATGTGTATAAAGACAATTCCATTCTTGCCAAGGAAGATCTTTAAACTGCTCTGGATGGATAAAATTTTTTGGGAAAAAAGCCATGCTCACCTCTCTTTTTTCTGTTTATTAATTAAACTTTATACTAATCTTTTATTTTTGCCAAATTATTTATTTTGTTTAGAAAGAACATTTATTTTATGGGAGCGCAACTTGTCATAAGAGTTTAAAGAATAAGGAAGGAATTTATTAAAGAAGTCTTCATTATCTTTATTAATAAAGTTTGCCTTATGTCTAATAAAATAATTTAAAACAGAGCGTAAATAAAGATCATATTTAGCATCTATTTTGGAAACTTGACTGTTTAATATCGTTTCTTTAAACAAATTAAAATACTTAAATACAAGTTTAGAATTGTTAGTAGATATCTTATTCACTAAAAAACAAAGAATAGTAACGTTAAGAGAACGGATTCTTTCTATTTCTAGATTTATTGATGATCGTTTCACATTTCCATAAATGTTAAAAAGTCTAGCTCTTAAACAGGCTATAGGATTAAGAATAACAATGTTTTGGTTATTTCTAAAATAAGGCTCACAAAGCATATTAATATTGTTATAAAGATATTTTTTATCAAAGCCTGCTGGACTATCTATGATATCAATAATGTTAGCATCTTTAATATTTTCATTATAAAAATACTGATTATCGTATTGTTTTATTTTTCCATTTTTATCTTTAGTTAATAAGATTCCAATAGATGGGGGTTGACCATTTTTATTAAGATAATAAGGAATATTCCAAGCTTCTGAAAGTAAACGAATGTCATCAACGAAACAAGTATAATCGATATCATAGGAAAAGAGTCTTTTATCCGACAAGACCTCATGCTTGAACATGTTTTGATATTTCCAGATCCAATAAGCAACTGCTTGACCACCTACAACGATTATAGGGTGAGAAAGATTTACATTGCTTATCTCTCTATTGAGTATTTCCAACTGCTCTAAAGGATGAAGATTGTTCATTATTTATATTCTCTTATATCAATAGGTGAAATAAACTCTTCATCAGGTTTTTGAAGGATAGATGAATCAGGTATATATCTTTTTTGTTGTTCTGCTTTTTCTTGATATTTATGTTGTTCAGTTTTTTTATATTCTTTGATATCATTAAAATCCATAAATCACCTTTCAAGATCTTTATAGTTAAATACATAAAAACTTTTATTATCATCATTAAAGTTGATAAATTTTCTTCCAGAAGCAACAGTTAAAAGTTTTGCGGTCGCACCAACTTTAATTACGTTAGATGAATCGTCATAGGTATTGATTTTGTAATCAATATTGTTGACAGTTACAATATAGCTATAGAAAACTTTATTGTCCTTTATTGTGCTTTTAACATCTATGTTGGAGACTTTGCCTAATAAAGTATTATTTACAATTTTGAGGTTTTTCTTTGCATAAGATAAAAGAGTTGTAACAATAAATCCAATAAAACAAAAAATAATAATAAATAAATTCATAGAGTATTCCTCAGTATAGTTTTAAACATAGTATCATTTTTCTATGATGATGTTCAATTAAAAAAGGCACTTCGAAGTGCCTTTAATATTATTTTCTTTTCTTTTTCCTTTCTTCTTTCTCTTCCTTTATTACAGGTTTTTTATAGGAAACATATTTTTTTAATTTCTTTTTCATCTCTTGGATATTTTTCTTTATGTCTCCTTCCATAACAAATTCAAAAATCATTTCTTCTGGATCACTTGTACGTCTATTTATTTCAAGTTTATTTGAATAACACTTAGCTAATAAAGCTTCTACGAGATGATGGTTAGCATCTGCTCCTATTTGAATTAATAAGTCACAATTTTCTACAGCAAGGCAAGCTTCTTGCCATGCGGAAAATTCAGAGTCTTGTTTATACCATACAATATTAGGTCTTACTGTATGTGTTTCTCCACATCTTGGGCATTCTGTATTTTTACTCCAATTATCTTTTATTTTAAATATTTTAGAACAACCACCAAAAGTATGATCGCAGTAGTATTCAAATATAGATCCATTTATATGAATAACCTTTTTAGCCCCAACTCTTTCAAATAGATTATCTACTGATAAAGTTATAATAGAAACTTCATATTCTTCTTTTAGTTTTGCTATTTCTTTATGAATAGAACTTGGTGAAATCTTTTTAAACTCTTCTTTTTTATTGTTATAAAAATCATAAAAGGGGGTAGGATTTTTTATAAAGCTATCTAAATCAGCGATTTCTTGAATGGAAAGATTATCCCAATAGGTATTTCTATCTTGAAGATCTGGAATTTTTGTTTTTTTATAAAAATCTTCACCAATAATAAAAGTAAGTTTTTTAGGTTCTTTTTTAAAAAGGTCGCCCATGAAATTTTGAATAGATGTGATGATACTCATTGATAAATATACCTCTTTATTTAATTTTATTTCCTAATTTAAAGGATGTGTGGTGTTTGTCAATTACAAGTATTGATGAAATAATGATAAAACAGTATCATATATATAATAAATATTTTACTTTTACTTTAAATGTATGTTTTTATATAAACAGGAATAAGAAGTTAGGAGAGATTATGTATTCAAAAGATGTTATTATCAGTAACTTACTGAGTGCGATGAAAGAAAAAAGTTATGGATTCAAAAATATAAATAAACAATTCATAAATAGTAAGCTAAGTGATTGGGATGTTGTAGAAACAATAGAGGTATCAAAAAATAAAGTTTTAAATGGTTTTGATACTATAGTGAGTTTCATAAATAATGCACCACATGCTATGGCAATAAATAACGAATTTGGTGATTTTGAATTACTTAAACTTAATAAAAAGGGGTATATAAGAGTTGTAGAATATAAAAAAGGATTTAATCTAGAGTCATTGAGCATATTGGATAACGATATAGATTATCATCCTTATATATATGTATTTGAGTGTGATAATAAAATATACTTCCCATATAAATATAAAACAGAAGAAATATTTAATGTATCAATTGTTTCTTATTTAAGTCCTGATGATGATATTGATACTTATGTAAACGAGAAGAAAAATAGAAACTATTTTAAAACTATACTGAATGATAAATTATTAAGCTATAATACCAAATCAAGTGATTATAAAGAAATCTTAAAAAGTTTATTTAAAAAAGAAAATACAGGTATAGATGATACAATAGAGGTATTTAATAAAATAAAAAGTAATTTTAATGAACAAGATACGGCTGTTATAGAAGAGTTAATTGAGGAAATAAACCTAACTCATTATTCTATAAATAATGGGGGGGACTGTGGTTCTTTTTTGTTTAGTGTAAAAGATATAGAAAATGAAACATTATCAGCCAGTGAATCATTTAGTTTAATAGTAAAAGAAAATTTTTACAATAACGATGAAATATGTGAGTATGATTTTATGGTAAAAAGAGAATATTTGATTGACCATAATTATTTGAAAGAAGCTGTTAATACAACTGTATTAATGTTTGCTCCATTAGGTATAGAAAAATAAATAAAATAAAAGGTGATAAAATGAGTAAAATAATAAAGATTAATAAAGATATATTAAATAAAGCTTTTAGAGAGCATTATAGTCAATATTGTGACGAATATGAATTTGATGAAGGTTTTGATGATAATATCTATTTATCTTATATTACGATAGAAGGTCAGATAGGTTTTTGTAATAAAGAAGAAATAGATGATGAAATAGATGAGGGTATTGATTATGTATTTTATCAATTGTTTACAGAAGATTTATTTGAATATATTGATGTCGTAGAAGATTATTATAATGACATGAAAGTAGCAGCATTTAAAAAAGAAGTAGAAGAAGGGTTCTTAAAATTAAATAAAGATGTTGTAGTACAAATAGTATAACAACACCTCATGAAATTATTACCCCGCACGGCGGGGTTCTTCGCGGCTTGACGCAATATTTATCCAATTTTGTAATGTTTTAAATGAATTTTTAATGTGTTGAACTTTAAAGAAAATAAGAACAACAGAAAAAACATAAGTAGAAATGAGTGTATAAAGTAAACATTCAGAATTTGATAACGGCATGTTTGTATAAAGAGCAATCGTATTAATAATAAAAAGAGATATCGCCGCAATTATAAGATAGTATGGAGTAATAAGTAGTCTTGAATAAAAAGGAATCAAGTAAGATTTAAGAATCTTGTTTTTATTCTTTTTTTTGTCTATAGCATTATGAACTTCATTTTTGATTAAACGAAATACTTTAGGATGTTCTTCTTTATTTTTTGACTTATAATAAAGATGCCCATCAAAAGAGATCGCTAAAGGTACGGGAGAATCTTTATTTTCTAAAATAAGAATTAAACGAGTTTTCCCTAACTCAATATCTTGATGTATTTCAATAGGTACAACAAAGTTACTAAAGATTTTATAGTATGCTTTGTCAGAATCATCACTCCCTTGAACAGTGTATGTATAGATACCATTTAGAAATTGTTTTTCTAATATTACAGCTTTAAAGAAAATCATAAGTTATTCCTCCTATATTTTTTCCAAGATTTTATAGATTTTTTTCGAGGAAAGATTTTTATCATAAAACTCATGTTGTAATTGTACAATCATTGTAGGGTCGTTGGCTAGTTTTTTATTTAAAAAATCATCAATAATTTTCTGTTCTTTGTGAGTAGGTTTATTATTATTGTTTTTTAGCATATCTTTTAATGATATAATTTCTCTGTTATGAGATATTGATTCTATTTTTTGATATCTAGCCATCTTCTCTTTATTTCTTCTAAGATAAAGTTTATTAGACCACAATCTTACTTGAGTAGTTGACAGGCATAAGATAAACATTAGTGACAAAGCTAAAGGTATACTCGAAGAATTATCATTAAGATTTTCTCTATATATAGCAAGTGTTGTGATTATAGAAATAATCCAATTGACCGCGCAATATTTAAAAGCAACAATATCATCAGATAGAAAAGATGATAAATCGATAAAAGAGAATTGAGTCATTTTAAAATCATTATTTACTATATCTAAATAACGCTTTTGTTTTCTGGTTGGTTCGCCATTATTAAGAGGCTTTGCTGGATGAAAGAACTCACCATTAAAAGAAATAGCAATAGGTTCATAATCAGATTGATTAGCATATAAAAGGAAAAACTCTTTATCAGCATTAAGCTCTCTAGCAAAGTTTTTTTGAATAGTATCTTCAGAAAGAGTATATGAAATATTGTTAACACCTTTTTTATATCTTTCATAAAAAATATGATAAGAATCATCATTATATTGAGTTTTATTAATTACTTTACACTTTGTAATAAACATAAATATTCCTTAATAGGCCACATGGCGGAAGAAAAGCCGATAAATCGGCTTATTTTTTAAACAGTATATCTGCTTCTTTTCTTAGGTAAGTTAGCAATAATGTCATCCAACTTAGAAGCAAATAAAGGAACTTGCTCTGTAGCTTTACCTAAGAAGTAATGACTGAATGTTTTCTTGTTAGAAACAGGGTCTCTCCATTCACTTTCAAATTCTGTAGGTCCTTTATAAGTATCAGAAGATTCCAAGTTAATCTCAACTCTTCTATCAAAAGGAACGTTATGGATTAAAATATTAGCTGGAGCAACTTCTGCACTTGTTCCTACCTGAACAAATAAATCAGCGGTTTCACAATGATAGACAGCCCATGAGTAATCATTAGTATCTAATGATTCTCCAAACCATACTATCTTAGGTCTAACACTACCTGTTCTTCCACATGACGGGCAAGGTCTACCATGCGTCCATTCTTCATCGAAAGAAAACTCATGTCCACAAGAATGTTCTTTACCTTTACATATCATAGAGAAAAGAGAGCCATGTAAATGAATAATATTTTCTTTATTGCTACCTGCTCTTTCATGAAGGTCATCAACGTTTTGAGTAATAATAACAACTTCATACTTTTCTTCTAAAGCGGCAATAGCTAAATGGGCAGCATTAGGAACAGCTTCTTTAACATTTAATCTTCTTTGGTTATAAAAGTCATGGACTAATTTAGGATTTTTATAGAACCCAGCACGAGATGCAACATCTTCAATTTTGTGATGTTCCCATAATCCATCTTTGGAATCTCGAAATGTAGGAATGTTCGATTCCTGAGAAATTCCGGCACCTGTCAGAAATACGATTTTTGGTTTTGTCATTTAGATCCCTCCTATTTTATAGAGTTATTATATTAAATAGCTGGATGAAATGCAACAAAAAAGAGAGCTTGCTGCTCTCTTTTAGGATTTTTATCAGGATAACATATTACGCAATTTTTGGCCTTTTAAATGTGTTATCGTTAGATGCTTCATTCTCATTTTTCATTTTAGCTTCTTTATTGTTTAAACGATCTTTAATGAAGTCCGAAACAGCTAAGTTAGGGTTAGCTTTAAGCTTAGTAATAAGTAAGTTTTCAATTTCTTCAATCATTTTGCCAGATGTTTTATCTGCTGCGTCTGCCGCTTCAAAAATAACTTCTGGATTACTTTTAAGGTGTGTTGCCCAGCCAACATCATAAGCGTCATGATTTTTAAGGAAAGCTTCTTCTTTTTCAGATTCGGTAGAAGTTAATCCGAAATGATTAACAATAGCAAGTGCTGTTAAGTTAGCAACAAGTTCTTCTTCTGCTCTGTATTTCTTATCTGTATGATAGAGTTTTGCGCATGTGCGGTTATATCTTCTTTCATCACCATAAGCATGTCCTATTTCATGGGCAAGTGTGCTGACCTCTTCAATTCCAGATGCAAAAGTTGCTGATGGAGCCATATTAATTTTATCTGTTGTTGGAGAATAATAGCAGGTGGCTTTTTCACCTAAATATTTTCTTTCAATGCTAACAGGAGATGTCTCAATAAGAGCTTCAAGAATAACTTTTACTTCTTCTGATGATGCTGGTGTTTTACCGAAGTCCATATACATCTTCATTTTAGCTGATGGTTCACCATCCATATCGCTTATATTAAATACGTTATCTAAAGAACGTGAAGAACGATAAAGATCAACAGATTTTTCTTCTTTTGTTTCTTCATCTTTTACTTTGTACTCACCAATTTTCTTACCAAACTTTTTAACTATGGTATAGCCTTTAGATCCTTTTTTTACTTGCATTCCTTGATCAGCAGCTTGTTTATATGTCATAAAGAATGGGAATATCTCTTCTTCTGTTTTTCTCTGTGCCATTTGAGATGCTAATACCATAGAGTTGTAGGAGTTGTATCTTACACCGCTTGCTGGGTTAGTAAAACGAATACTAAAAATAGGGTTATTCCAGATCATTTTATTAGGATCATAGTTTTGTAACATATCTACGATTTGTTGACCTCTTTCTTGAAGAAAGTTATTCATTTTTTCTTCTTTTTCCTGAGCGGTCATAGGAGTATAATCTTTTTTCTTTTTAAAGGTTGTTGGTTTAGCCATTTCATGCCTCTTTTTTTAATAATTTATAAATATTGCCTATACTTATTATATAAGTGGAAATAAAAATAGGCAATATTAAACAGTGAAGTTTTAATTTGCCTATAATAGAAAAAGTGATTTATTTAACAGATTTTGTAGATATCAAATAAATGATAACATTAGCGATGATAGTCCATATAGAAAGTATTATAGCAAGAACAATATGTACGTGAGAGGCAAGGTAAGCTCCGACAAAAATAAAAGCTATACAAGCAATACTTACTACTATTTTAAGAACGGCTGTTATTGGCGTATTCTCTAATCTACTTAAGAAATAACTATTGAAACAGATTAAAAGGAATGCTAATATGGCAGAAGCATAATTGTTTACCCCAAAATGTTGGAAAGCTTGTATTATATAGTATATTTGGAATATTGTTACAATAATATTAAATACATTAAACGCACCAAACATAATCTTTTTTGATACTGGCATAAATAATCCTCAAGGTTAATAATGTTATATATTATAGATAATCAAAATTGATATATAAGTAAAGAAATCCATTATAAAATAAAAAGGATTAAGCATGAGTAAAAAAAATAAAATAAAAGAAGTGCCTAAAACATTAGATGAAAAACAATTGATTAGGCAGATATCAGATTTAATCATAGAATCGCCAGAAAAGAGCCTTCTTCTTTTTGGTCCTATGGATAAAATATTAGTCGTATTCCCTGAGATTGAATATATTGTTGAGTTTGTGACTTCATATAATTATGATAAAAATAACTATATCGAAAGGCTGGGGGTAGAAATAGAAAAAATACCTCACACACAAACTAGAGCTATATTTAAACATGCTTTAACATATTACAAAGATAATAAAATGGATAAAAGACTTGCAATCAGCTAAAGCTGTTGTTATGATGTAAGAGCTGTAAAAATATTAAATTTATCATAAAATAGGAGAGTTATCATGGCTAAGAAAAATAAGTTAAAAAATAGTGGCGGCATTGAAATATCTGGCTGCAATGAGTCAGGTGCTAACGAAAGCGGATGCTTAGAAGTATCTATGGGTGGTAAAGGTCGTCTTTGACGGATACAGTAAGCCTACTGTGTATTTTGAGATACAAGCAGGTGAAGGTGGTAAAGAGTCTCAGTCATGCGCTGAGATACTGCAGAGAATGTATTTAAGATTCTTTGCGAAACAGCCAAAATGGATTGTAACAGATGTGTTTATAGATTCAACGGCTGATGGGATAAGAAAAGCATTATGGAAAGTAGAAGGTAAGGGTGTAAACAAACTGATTGAGGAAAGTGGTAATCATAGGTTTACAAGAGCATCACCTTACTCTAAGACAAAAAAACTTCATACATCCTTTGTTGGAATAAAAGTAGAAGAAGTGAAACGTCAAGAATGGCCTCGTATAAATGAAAAAGATGTTGAGATGTCTTTCTTTAGAGGTTCAGGAGCAGGTGGTCAACATAGGAATAAAGTAGAAACAGGTGTAAGGCTTGTTCATGTTCCTACCGGGATAGTAGCAGAAGCTGTTTCAGAGCGTTCTCAACATCAGAACAGGGAAATAGCATGGGAAAGGTTGATGACCAAGATAGCAAATCAAGAGGTTGATAAACGTAATGCTAAAGCAAAAACGGATTGGGAGTCTAAGGGTGTTATAGGATTTGGTGAACGTAGAAGATCTTATAAGCTGGATGCTAATATAGTGAAAGATGAGCAAACGGGAAATGAAGTCCGTCAAGTAGATAAAGTGTTGAATGGTGGATTAGAATTGGTAGGCTTAGTAATCTAATAAAAGGGGCTTCGGCCCCTTTTTTATATAAGGTAAAGTTTATGGCAGAAAAACAAAATCCGAATAAAGGGAATATGAGTAATGAAGATATGTTAAGGAAGGCAGAAGCAGTAAGAAGATTACGTATTCCTTTATCAGAAGTTAAAGATAAAAAAGAAACGAAAAAATAAAAGAGGCGCGAGCCTCTTTTTTATTGGATGATTATTCGTCTACAACTTGATATTCACCTGAGAGCAAATTATCTAACAACCACTGGAAGCGAAGCTGTTCTTTTGTTAATAATTTCCTTAAATTATTAATTTCCAAATACAAAGGAGAGAGGGTTTTTTCTATCAACATCATTTCTTCTTCTTCTGGAAATATAAACATAATATTCTTTAGGCATTTAGTAGAGCTTAAAACTGTGCTTCCAACTGCATTACGAATTAGTATATTTTGGATATAATTTGTTTTTATTAAAGAAACTGCATAATATTTACCGTCTATTTTCTGGTTTTCGGTCTTATACAAATGAGAGGAAATGATTCCTTCACCAACATTTGTGACAAGACCTATAGTACCATCACCGATTATTTTATTAAATCCTTCAAAGCAAGATAAATAATCATCTTCTTTTTTGATAAATTTATCATCAACTATGCCATCAAAATAAGCTGGCTCTTTTTTAGATGATGCTTCTTCCCAAACATCTCCTGTTCTTAAAAATTGATATCCTAAACCTTGATAATTAAATGCGGAAGAATTTATGCTGGTGCCTTTAGTAAGTTTAACATTATCTAAAAGTTTTTCTATTTTCCATCCTTTAGGAATACGGTATTTTTTTGTTGAAAATGTATTTTTTATGTTTTTATCTTCCCATTCAGTATTGCTATAGAGTTTTAAATCGCCACTATCGTTTTCTCTAACACGAAGCTCACCGGAAATGATTTTTTCAGCATAGTATTGATTTCTTTTTTCTATTTTTTTTATTAAATCTTTAATATTTTCTACTTGTGTTTCCTGCATTAATAGCACGTTGGATATTTTATCTTGTTGTTCCAACGAAGGTATTGCTATTTCAATATTTTCCATCATACTTTTTGTAAGTTTAGGTCTGATTTTTATACTTATAATTTTATTATAATCAATATAATTTAAATAACTTTTTAAGAAATAATTATTTTCCGAAGATTTTAAAACATGTATATGGTTATTAGGCCATATTTTACCACTAGATAAATGAGCTACAGGTCTGGTTTTGTCAAAAAACGGGGCAGCATCTTCACCTAAAAGTATAACATTGTCATCAATTAAATAAGAATCTATATAGTCTACAATATTGGAAGAACCCCAATAAGGATATTTTCCTTGTACTTTACTTCTTTGTGAAGAGTTTAGAGGTTTTCTTTTGCTGTCAAGGCAAATTGAAATATCTTTTATTTTCTTTACATCCCAATTCTCAGGTATTTTGCTAGGGAATCTATTCATTTTTACATTTTTGAACTGATTATGTTTAATTATTTTCATGCTGTCCATTCCTTATATTAAAATAATTTAGTTATATTTTTATTTATTTCATTCAAAGTGATATAGTCATCAGCAATAGATTTATTTAAAAAATCAAAATCAATATTTTCTTTTATATCTTCATTAAAAATATATCTTGAAACAGAAAGGTTATAGTTATTTTCTTTGATAATAGATACATCTATAAACTCAGAAAAACCTGCTTCTTCTTTTCTGTATATAAAGGTAGAGATTGCGTTTTCGGCCTTTTGACCAGAAAATTTATTGTTTTTCCCATCTTTTTCAAAACATTCAGAAGCATCTATCATATATATACCTCTATCTATTTCTTCTTGTGTTCTTCCTTTCTTAAGGAACCATACACAAACAGGAATAGCTGTCGTTAAGAACATACCTGATGGCATATTTACAATAGCTTCAATAACACCTTCTTCAATCATTCTTTGTCTAATGTTTTTAGTAGAATCTTTAAATTGAGTTCCTAATGGAAGGACAACTGCTGCTTCACCATTTTCATTTAAAAGATTAAGAATGGATTCTATAAAGGCATACTCGCCTTCCCCTTTGGGTGGAACACCATATCTCCAACGTTCTTCAATATCTTGATGTGATTGTGCATAATCAAAACCATAATCATTTAGGCCATAAGGAGGGTTAGCAAGAATACAATCAATCTTACCTTCCCATACACCTATAGCATCATTATTATTGTGATCTTTTTTCCAGTTAGTAATAGTATTAGCATGATAACTTGTATGATTTTCATAACCATGAAATGCTAAGTTAAGCTTACCAAAAATTTCAGAGTTTTTTTCTTTTTCCTGAGTTACAAAAGAAACATGCTTATTAAATTTTTCAACATCCCATTGTTTCTCTTTGCGGATATTTTCAGCAGCGTAAACCATAAAGGTACAAGCACCTGCTGTTAAATCAGCAAAAATATAATCTTTTTTATCATGAATCTGAGGGTTTCTCATTCTTGTAATAGCTTTTGTTAACTCAGTAGGTGTAAAGAACTCCCCGCCTTTTTTACCACCAGAAGAAGCGAATCTTGCTGTAATGTCCATGTAAGCATCGCCAAATACATCTTCATCAGCGTACTCAAGATAATATTTAACTTCGGAAAAGATACTAATGGCCTTTTCTCTTTCTACTTCTGGAAGAACTTTAACAAAAACTTTTTCAAATTCATACTCATCAAGCATTTCTTTAATTATATCATTATCATATGATTCAATAACTTCAAAAAGAAATTCTGTTTTACTTTTAGCAGATGTTTTAATTGTGAGTCTATGTTTTCTATCTTCATCGTCATGTTGACCTAAATGCAATAAGATATCTTTTCCATCGGGATTTTGAGGATAGTTATCGATATCTTCCCATTCAACATCATACCACTCTTCTTTTCCTTTTTTTACTTTGTATCTTTTATCTTGCATTCCTTTGAAAGCTAAATATGAAACAAGATTTTCATTCTCAAGAAAATATTCATCAGAATTACGAATGTTTTTTATTTTATCTTCTTCTCGAAGATCCATAAATCTTTTAACTGTCATTAAAGGACATACAATTTTTGGTGTATCTTCGTTTTTACCATTACCTTTATCTCTTATAAGGTCTGCATTAGACCAGTTAACTCTTTGTATAGTGGGAAAATCTAATTTTTTGAATATCTTTCTAGCCATTAAGGACATCTCCATTGTAATCATTTATTAATATCACGTAATCATATATTTTAAAAAAACCAAAGTCAAAATCTATTTGCTTTCTATGCTTTTTTATTGATGTTTTTGAGAATTTCTTGTATTTCATCTTCAAAGTAGTAAGCAAAAATTTCTGATTCTTCGTTGTTATCTTCAATTTTATGATTATTTAATTTATCTTCATATCTGTATTTATTATCTATAACTATATTCTTCATACGATTGAAATCTATTTTTTTATCATTAATAATAATATTAGATTTTGTTTCATATATAAAATGCCCAAGTTCATGGAACACTGAGCTTGTATTTCTTGGATCTACTATTAAGCATCTAGCATTTTTTATATACAGCCCCACTTTTTTATAATGGGCAATTTTTTTAAACCTCAAATCAAAGGCTCTATTATTTAATTCTATTGTATCTATAATAAAGTTAATTTCTTTAAGAAGTGATAGTGTCTTGCTTTTGTTGTATTTTTGAGGGAATTCTATTTCATTCATTCCCATTTTTTCACATTCTTTTTCTATTGATTTAGGAATTTTTTTAGATTTTTCGATTTTGTTATAAAAAATGCTATTTTTAGAACGTAATGCAATATTATTTCTAGAATATTGTTTACTTTGTTTTTTATCTCGACTTTCACTATAATTAATATTTTTTCCAATAATTTTATTTATAGCTTTTTTTTCAATAGTATTATCTATTTTAAGTTGATGTTTATATGCTGCTATTTCAATATTTATAATAAGATCATAGTATAAATACTCAATTAATCTTGTATTAGATGATGTGATAATTTGTTGCTTATTATTTATATTATAAAATAAGTCTTTATATTTTTCTAAAAGAAAATGATATTCTTTATTATCCATAATATTTTGGAAAATATTATTTAACTTATCATCATTAAAAAAACGACCTTTATTAATAAAAAAATAGCGATCTTTTTTATTAATATTAAAGCCATTGATATTTAAACTTGAATTTTCAAAAGAATATTCAAATATTTTATTTAGATTTAGAAGCTTATCTATTTCTACATTCTTAGAGAAGTTAACTCTATATATTTCTTTTTTTAAGATGTTCTCACTCATAATATACCCAATAAAAATAAGAATACCTTACGCCATCATAAGGTATTCTTCATTATAGATGTAAAACAGTAAGATTTCAATTTATAGTTTTATTTTTAAGTTCTAGATAATAATCTTCCAAAAAACAAAGTATAAATAGTTTTTGTATGTCAATATTTTCAGCACCATGAACAAAATTATACATATCTTCAGATAAAAGCTCATTTGGACTCTTAAGTATTTCTTTTAATCTCTTAAGATCGTTCCAGAAAGATTTTTTAAAGTTGTTAATAAAATCCGCATCCTTTATCTCTTTACATATAGAATCAAAAACATCAACTAAAGTAATAACTTTAATTCTCATGAGCTTTTCTAGATAATATTCTTTATTTTTTAGATACAAAGTAGACTCTTCATTCATAAGTTCATTGACTTCTACTTGAATCAGTTTTGAAAAAGTCTTTGCAAAAATATCAAAATAATTAAAGTAATCATTATTAGAAATGCTTAAATTGTTATTAAGGTTATCATCTTTAAAATCTTGTAATGATATCTTTTCTTCTATTATTGCATATATTTGATTGATTTTATCATAGGCCATATAATGCGCGATAGAACCATCAAATTCTTTATTTATTCTTTCCTGCTTAGCTTTCTGCTTATCTTTAAAAGGTTTGATGAATTCATTAGTAAAATTATTTATAGCAATTGTAGCATCTGCTGCACTTTTTATCTGATCCGACCATTTATTGATCATTTCTGTTATACCTAATGGAATCGGATAACGAGCTAAAGTAATATTTTGTTTAAATTCAGAAATAACATTATTAAAATCTATTTTAGATTGAGTGGCTTGATCCTTAATAATAGATTTTTCAATTTTAAAACTATTTATTTCTTCTAAGTCTGAAAATCCAAAAAATTTAATAGATTTTAAAATAATATTTTCAATTTCACTTCTATCAAAAATAATATCATTATCTCTATGTTTTGGCATGTTTTCTCTAAGGTACTGCATATTAACTTTTGATAAGATAATTATTTCATCAAAGTTTTCTAAATAATACTTGGGGTTAATAAGAGCAGCTAATACTTCATTAATATCTCTAAATTCATTAAAATAGCGATTTTTTCTAGAGATAACCTCTGATGGGGATTTGTTTTCACCTATTGAAAGTAATCTATTATAAATTTTTACTTCATCAATAAGTTTTTCATCTTCTGGTATATCTAATATATATTTTATATTGTTTAAACAAGTTTGTAGTTTATTTTTTTCTATTTTTACTTCTTCCTCTGTCAGAGTAGAAATTTTCGAACCACTATTATTATAATAAGGTAAGCATTTAGTTAAGTAGGTTTTGTAGTTATCCTCTGAGAAAGTTAAATCCACAAAGAACCCTTGTTTTTTATCTTTTCTTGTTGTGGCAGAACGGGTTATTAATTGATAGAGTTTAGCTGGTTCACTAATTGTTCTATCGCAATATACACAAACCAATTCAGGATTATCATATCCCATTAGATATTTGTTAACGATAATAAGAATGTCTACTCTATCGTTATCATCTTTTTGAGATTCAAAATATTTTATAACTTTTTCACCCGAATTTAACCTATTTAAATTTTCTAAAAGGTCTATATCAGATACGGATGTTTGTTGCTCGCTAAAATCTACCCCAAATCTATAGCCTTTGTAGGTATTATCATGGTTTTCAGAATTTTGTTGAACAGCTTTTATAAGATTACAAGCATCTTCTTTACTATTAACAGTAATAAATGCTTTTGTTTTAAAAGAAAGCCCATTGTTATCAGAATAACATTTTTGTCTTTTATTATTCATATCATCTGTAATGAAATTCAGTTTTCTTAATGTCAGATTATTAAGAAGCTTTTCATTTTCAACTTTTTCAACAACTTTTAAGAAACTATTATAATATGTTTTAAATACCTGTTGTCTAACTTTGGCAATATCTATATCAAGCTTTTCTTTTGGAATTTTATTTTCATTTATCTTATATTGTAGTCTATTTCTTAAATTTTGTTCAGCTTCATCCTGTTCTGTTTCTATTTTTATTCTATATTCATCACTATTAAGTTTTTCAATAACTAATTCATGGATTTTTTCATCAATAACAGTAGCACTTTCAAGATCTGCGATTTGTTGATATCTCAATTTTTCGTATATAACAGGAAGAATTATACCCATAGTAACAGCTTCTTCATAAATTAACTCATCTAGGTAATGAATCTGACCATCTTTATCAGCATCAGCATAAAGGCTGGCTGTATAGTTAATCTTACTATTAGATTTTTCTTTTATTTTAGGCGTAGCAGTAAAAGATAAAAAAGACGCATATGGAAAATTAGATCTTCTTATATCGGATTGAAGTTTATTCTGTGAAAAGTGTACTTCATCTATAATAAATAAAATATCATTAGCCTTATATTTATTTTTAGTAATTACATTATTATTAGATAATATCTGGCATTCCTCATCTTTAGTTTTTTGTATATTATAAAGATAAAGGGTGAATCCAGAATTAGTATCATGAATTGATTTTACATAATCTTTTCTGGTTCTAATTTGTTTTACTTGAACCTTGTTATGTCTAAAAGTTTTTAACATAACATTTAGTATTGTTAAATCAGGAACACAAATATAAACTTTTCTAAATAAATCAGAATATCTACTAAAAAGTAAATTAACACATGCTCTTATAGTAATACTTTTACCACTACGCTGAACATGAACAACTAATTCATTAAGTAGTTGTTGAAAAGGTTTAAAATTATTACGATTTATTTTTATACGTTGTAACTTTTTGTCTAATTTTGAAACTGTATAATATTGTTGAACCCTATGGTTAATTAAATAACAGCTACCATCATTTTTATCGATATCAGTGAAAACACAATATCTAAAATAAAAGAGTAAATTTGATGGTTTATCAAAAAGTTCAGATATTATATCTTCTAAACCGCTTTCATCTTTATATAAAGCAGTTTTTAACTCACTAATAAAAAGATGTTTTGAGTCATAAGAGTTTTTAGATATATTAATAAGGTGAGGTACAATATCAGCGTCTATAGTATTTTCTTTATTTATATATTTAGAAATTATATTTTTAATTTTATCTTTGTCTTCATTAGATAAGCAATTAGATATGGTTTTACTTATGTTTTCTATATCAGATAATTTATGTTCTTTAATATCTAAAAATTGAATGATTTCTTTAGTAATATCCCTATCTTTATTGTCTCCATATTTTTTCCACTTAAAGTAATATTTTTTACTTCCTGTTAAGAATACATCATTACCATCAGTACCTAAACATAGAATAAATTTATTATAAGTTGATTTTAATGTATATTCTCTAAAAGCTTTATCAATTGTTGTAATTGCCGTTTTAACTTCTGATACTATCAGAGGTATACCATTTATATACATGGCAAAATCAGGACGTTCAATACCTTTATTGCCTTCTAGTCTTTTTTCTCTAATAATGGTGAAATTATTGTCATTGGAATTATCAAAACTTATAACAGCATAAGATCTGGTTCTTGTCTTGTTTTTTTCATTCTTAAGATCAATTGTTAAAAAGTTAGGTGTGAAAACCATATTATAATAATCAGTATTATCTTTAGCTTTATTATATCTGGATATAAAGTCATTTAATAAGATTTCAGTAAGCTCATCCTCGGAATAACTATTTTTGTATTCTTCATATAGTTTTTTGTTATGTTTTTTTATAAAAAATTTTAAACCTTGGAGATTTTCACCATAGTTATTTATTATTAAATATTTATGATCCTGATTGAAACCCAAGTCTCTATTGGTTTCATCTATTATGTCATATTTATAACCTTTTTGAGATAATCTATCAGTGATCCAATTTTGTATTTTCTTTTCATCTCGCATCGCTCGTTCTAACATTTTTAATCCTTTTCTCAACAATTATGTAAGAATACTACCATTTGAAAATATTATGGGCAATTATTTTTAATGAAATTTAGAAGTAATATGACTTAAAGTATAAAAATACGAACAAATATATCATGAGTTAAATATATTTGAAATATGAGAACTTATAGCAAATAATGTACAAAAAATAAAAAGAGGTTAAAAATGAAAAAAGATTATATTGATGAAATGATACTTAGGGCCGTTGAATTAGATGATATCGAGTTGCTTATATTTGTTCTTTCAAGACTTTCTAAAGATGCTGATAAAGATGTTCTAAAAAATTTAGCAGGCGTAATATATAAAGATGATAAAAACGTATATGAATATTTATTAGTAAATGAAAAGAATGAAATGCTTAATGCTTTTATTAAGTTTGGTTTTTGGGCGCATGTTCATATATCCATTAACAAAAGAAATGAAACTATGCTGGAAGCGGCATATCGTATGAATAACTTACCTATAGTAGTTTCTTTATTGAGTAATGAAAACGCGGTATATAATGAAAATAGTGAAGATTTAAATAAGATATTAAATAATATAAAATCAGAGTATCAGAAATCATCATATTTACTTAATTATATAAATAAGAAAGTAATTCCCGTAGATTATCCAGAAGAACTTACAGAAGATAAAATAAATGATCGTAGTTATAAATACGAACTTGATACAATACATTATGAAGAAACTTATACAATAGGTGAAGAAGAAGAAACTGTTGAGTATAATACAGAAGATGAAGCAGATTATACAGTAACAGAAACGGCTACAATAGAAGATAGAAAAAAAGATATAGGTCCACCAGATTTAGATATTATTCTTAATAAAGCTTCTGAAAAGTTTGGAAAAGTATTTAGGAGTATTTTCTCCAAGAAAAAAGAAAATGATTCCATTAAAGCAAAAAATGAGGTTTTATCAGAAAATGAAATAACAGCAGATGGTGAGACTCTTATTGTGCTTAATGATGTTCCAACACCTAAAGAAATAAAAGAAAGAATAAATGAAAATAAAGAAGATCCTTTAAATGACGCTTTCAAAAATATGATAAAAGATATTACAATAGTACAAAAAAGTTCTGATGATTCAGTAGAGAGAATAGATTTTAATAAGGAAGATATCAATCTGGAAAGAAAAAAAGAGTTAGGTTTATTAAAAGACTTATCTGGATATACTTTTAATACAAAAAAAGAAAAAGTAGCTTTTATACTAAGAGGTATTATTAATGCTCTTTCTACTAATGATTTGAAAAAATATGGAACTACTAAGAATTTTATATCTTTAATGAATGATTATAGTATAAGAGTATTACCTAAAATAGAAAGTCTTAGTGTATCTTCTTTTGAACTTGTTTTTGAAGATAGTTCTTTTTCTTTGTCCTCGTTAGAAAGTGTTTCAATGAAAGAGCTAAGAGATGTTTTATGTATTAGTAGTGAAGACGATCTATTTTTAATAGGTGAAAAAATAAACTACCTTGAAATTAATAATAAAAAAGGCAGCGAATATTTAAGATTACTTATTACTAAAGCGTATTTAGAATCTAAAAGCCTTAGAGATTTTATAAATAAATTAAAAGATTATGGTATAGATATAGAAACGTCAATTAAAGATTTTTCTATAATCACTGCGACAGCAGAAGAGTTGAAAAATCTAGAGGATATACTTACAATCTATAAATATAAAAAGGATGATATTGTTATAGATGATGAAGATTTACCAGAACCTGTAAGATATTGTGAAATTAGAGATAGTTTTAAAAACAAATAATAATATAAATAGGGTTCATGGAACAGCAAAACAAAATGGATAAGCTCGCTTATCCATTTTTTATTATTTCCTAAAATGTTCATCCATTTTCTGTAGTATTTCATGAAGATTATCGATGGCATAATCATCAATATTAATTTCTGGATAGAAATAAGGTGTTTTCCCTTGTTCTCTTGAATCTTTATCCGAAAAGAACTTCATCACTCCCTGTTCCCAATTCCAAAAAATATTAAGTGATTTTATTACTGGAGTAGGAGCATCCTCATCTGGATTTTTACAAATAAAATCATCTTCAAGTTCACTATTTTGATCATAAAAACCTTCTGCTGAATACATGTGATAATCATCCGAATAGAATAGATTTGATATAGCACTATTATCAAGAGGAGCATATTTATAACCAAAAATAAGATGAAGTATATATGCCATTTGTTGTCCAGAAAGATCTTCTGTATCATATGGAACTTTAGCTAAACGTTCGCCATGATAATGTTGTATATAGGCAACTGTTCTATATATATCATCATAAGATAAAGTATCAGGTAAAAGAACATATTGGCTTTCATCAGCATCATGGTATTCATGGTGTAAATACAGGACCCATTCATTTGGTTCTATTCTTTCTATATTATGATTATTTTCTTTCATATTATTTTCTCTTAGTCTTTAGGATAAATCAAGTTAGCAGCAAGTTTTTTAATTTCTTCTTGCTTATGAAGTTTTTTAACCCACTCTTTTGGTATACCGTCTAATCCATAATAAGCTCCAGCAATCATCCCGCAAATCGCAGCAACAGTATCAGAATCATCAGCTAAGTTAGTGGCCTTCAAAACAGCATCTTTAAAGTTATCTGTTGAGTAGAAGGCCCATAGAGCAGCATTTAAAGAATGGATAACAAATCCAGAACTTTTTATTTCATCTCTATGCTGGAAAAGAAAAGATTTATCGATAGCTATTTGTTTTATTTCTTCACTCTGGAAATCTAAAACAGAAATCATATCTTCTGACAAATCTATAATTTCTTCTTTATTAAGACCATTAAATGTTCTATTAAGTAATAATGAAAAATAGGCACATGCATCTTCACTAATTTCATTATGATGAGTTGCCATTGAAGATAGTCGGGTTTTATCAAGAAGGTCTTTTATTGATTCTAAATCATATTCTGGACAGTTGTAATAAATAGGTATAGGAGCCAATCTCATTAATGCTCCGTTTCCTGCAGAATGAGTTGAGTATTCAGCAATAGTGTCATGAGTTCGTTTATAGTTAATAAGAGCGAATTTTGTTGTTATACCGATATCAAAGCAATGATTTTTTGAAGAACAATATCCTTTTTCATACCATTTAAGATATCGTTCAAGCTGATCTTCAACATCAAAGCATTTTTCTTGTAAGCTATATCCCAAACACAAGGCCATAGAAGTATCATCTGTCCATTGTCCGGGTTTTAAATCATGAACACCACCGCCGACCATATCTTCTACAGGAGGGTGCATATCTCTATATTGAAACTCAAGTGTCGCTCCAACAGCATCACCAATAGCTAAACCTATCAATGCCCCTGTTTTTCTGTTATTCATCAAAATGCATTTTCCTCTGTTATTTTATTGAATAATAATATATACTAAAAATGAGAAAATACAAAATAATAAAAGAGAGGATTTATGGAAAAGTTTATGAGTTTGGCTGGTGTTGGCGATTTATATATGGGTGAAGTATTTGAATATTATGATGGTCCAAAACTATTCACACTAAATAAAAAAAACTCGGAAGAACCATTGTTTTTATCATACTGGATAGGAGATGAAGAAAATTATCAAAGTTGGGTAATTATTCCTGTATCCAAAAAAAGAATAGAACAATACAAAAATAACGAAATTGATTTTTTAAACTTTTTGAATGTGTTAAATGAAGATGAACTTTATAGATTAGATTTTATATATAAACCAGAAGAAGACGTAATATCACCTATGACAAAAGAAGATGTTTCATTGATTTCATGGCCTAAAAAAGGTTTATATTTTGATAGAAAATAAGCTTTTTTTGTTTACAATATATTTTTATAGTTGTAAAATAATATAAACAACATAATTATCACATCATAATGAAGAGAGGTTTTAAAATGAAAGATTTTCCTAAAGATTTAGAAAAAATAGAAGAAAAAAAGATAGATATACCTCAACTTCTTGATCCATTAAAAGAAGGTGAAAAGAAAGTTTTTATAAAAGAAAGCTTATCAGAAAAAATAAGGAGACTTAAAAAAATGTCAGTGCCTGTTCCTGATAATATAATTATTGATCCCAATAGACCGAAGATGAAGTAAGATTGTAGACTATATGAGATTTATAAAGATAATTAAATTTAAGGAAAAGGTATGAAAGAAAGTACTCGTGAGGAAATATTTGCAGTTAATGATGAATATTATAAAGCTAAACAGCAAGTAATGAATAAAATATTTAATGCTGATACAGGAATAGATAATGATGCATTAAGAAGAGTTCAGCAAGAGATATTAAAGCTAGGTAATAGAGAACTTGCTGACAATCTTCATACAGCAATGTATGAAAATAGAGCGACAATAAGAGTTAAACAAGCTGAACGTATTAAAAGTTCTTTAAACGAATGGTTTGATGCTGATTCTTTTGCTGAAAAGATTAGAGCAGAAGGTGATGTAAAAGAAAGAGATAATATAGTTGAGACTATCAATTAAGTTTCGCTATAAATAGAGAAAACCATATGAATAGAACAATAGAAGCTGCTAAAGAGATTTTAGGTGTTGATGCTTTTAATAAAATCTATAATGGTCAAACTTTAGATGTGAAGCCTGTAGCTCCTGTTGCTGAATCTGTAGCTCCTACGATAGAAGCAAAAGGGCCAGAAAAAGCTTGGGAAGAGATTTTAGAAGCTAATGATAAATACTATAAAGCCAAAAAAGATGTAACTACTAAAATATTCAATGCTGATACAGGATTAGATAATGAAGCTTTGAAAAGGGTTCACGAGGAAGTTCTTAAACAAGGTAACAGAGAACTTGCTGACAATCTTCATACAGCGATGTATGAAAATAGAGCTACGATAAGAGTTAAACAGGCTGAACGTGTTAAAAGTTCATTAAATGAATGGTTTGATGCTGATTCTTTTGCTGAAAAGATTAGAGCAGAAGGTGATGTAAAAGAAAGAGATAATATAGTTGAGAAGAACTCTTGATTCTGTTAAACAATTTTTAGGTGTTGAAGTATTTAATAAACTTTATGCTGGAGAATCTCTAGAAATATCCCCGCCTGCTGTTGTAAAGACACAAGAAGAAGTATTCAAGGAAATATGGTCTGGTAGTAGCATTGAAAACTTCCAGAAAAAAGGAGAAGTTCTCGCAAGAAAAGCTATTGAAGGTGAAAAAATAAATACAATCATCGATGGAGAACTTGAAACAACAAATGTAGCTAAAAAAGGCGATGTGGTTGTAAAAGGTGTAAAAGATGTAAAAGATGAAGAGTATATAATGTCAAAAGAGAAGTTTGACAATCGCTATAGTGGTGGTGAAGTGGGAGATGCGTTTAGTACTTTTAAAGCAAAAGGAAAAACATGGGCAATGGAATATGTTGGTAAGCCTATAGAGTTTGTAGCAAGCTGGGGTGAAAAAATGATACTTAAAACAGGTGACTTTTTATGTAATCCTGAAAAAGATAAGCCGGGTGATCTTTATAGAATAGAAAAATCAGCATTTAATCAAACGTATGAAAAGGTTGTAGGATTAAGAGATAAATTAAAAGCTGTAAAAGATTCATTAGCTGAACCGACTTCTCCAGAAAACACAAATAAAAATAGAATAAGACCTAGTTAAGAATAAGGTATATAAAAAGGACATCTAGGGATGTCCTTTTTATTTATATGTGGATTTTTCAGAAAAATTTTTGATATAGTGAAAAAATCTCTGGGTATTTATTATGTATTCCTTTTTTTTTCATATGCTGAATTAGATTATGACCATGAATATTTTTTTGATGTTTGTCTATAGAGGATAAAGCTTTTTCATTATTAATAATATTTTTCAAAATAGATGTATTCTCATAGGTTGTAGAAATAAAGAGAATGTTTTCTCCATGATCATTTGTATAATCTTTAAAATCATATAAATTGTAGATAAGATAAAAATCTTCATATGGTAAATATCTTGCCCCTAACAAGAAAATATTATTACCATTTTCATATGTAATGTCTAGATTATTTTTTATAAGTTCAATAAAAAAATCCTCATTAAAAATATTATATTGTTCTCTTATTTTATGTAATTTATTTTTATCAGATAAAATAAAATGCAAGAGATTTTTATTTCCTTTATAAGTTTCATTAAAGAAAGATAAATCAAGAATATTATAAATAATATTAAAAATAGATGAAAATTTCTCCGGTTTTTCAGCTATTTTGTAGAAAATGGCTTTACTTTGTTCACTGTTGAGTGTTAATCCACGCTTCATGAAATAATCAATCATTTCAAAATTTGAAAACCTACAAGAAATAGAAAGAAGATTGTCTCCAACATTATTTACAATTTTGTAATTTGTTCCTTTATCAATAAGCATTTTTACAATATCATTATTTTTTTCTCTTATATGTTGAAAGAGGATATTTTCACCATTATTATTTATGACATTGATATTAGCGCCTTTATCAATAAGACATTGAACATCAGATATTTGTTTAGCGTAGAAAAGAATGTTTTCTCCTGAATGATCTATTGTATGTATAATAGATTGAAGAATTTCTTGAATATTTTGGTTGTTAGAATCATTACGGCATACTTCATCAATAACTTTGTTAAACTTCATGTAACATCCTTGAATTATTTATATATTTTATAATTAAAATAAAAGGATAAGGTGAAAGGGTCAAGGATTAAAAATACTTTTTTATATTATTTCTATAGAATATTTATAATCTGATTTTCCTTAAGTTATTATTTCCTATCTCTAATATTTTTTCTTTATTTTTTGATTTAATATACATATTACTTTTTAACATATATTGAACTATATCGGCATGAATGTGTGGATACTTAAATTTTATTTTTTCTATAACGGTCCTTGAATCATTATCAAGTTTGTTAAGTTCCAAAGGGTATTCTTCCGGGTTAATAAAATTAAAGATATTATGTATTAAATTCCCCTGTTCTTTTGATATTTTTGTAGATGATAAGTATATTAATGGTTTAAATAAGTTTGTTGAGAAAGTTTTTTTGGGACTTCCATTTTCATTAAAAAAAGAAAGTATAAAAGAAATAAAAGTATTGCTTTCATATTTTTTAGTATATAAAAAGATAACATCAATGAGTTTTTCATTGCATTCCATATTTGTTATTAATTTTTGTTTGTTATTTTCTTCGCCATGTTCTGAATCATATAGCATAATATGCTGTAGTATTCGTGGATTAAGGCTTGACATAAAGTGTTCATTTAAATTATTAGTTTTGAAAAAGAAGTTAGTAATACTATCAAATATAGTTGTATTAAGAGTGTCATGTTGTATTAGGTTTGAAATACAATTAAGCAAATCCATTTTAAGATATTCTTCATCACTCTTATATTTATTATTTATTTTTTCATATACAACTTCATCTATAAAACCGTTATCTTTATTTTTATAATGATTTAAGATATAAGTTTCTAAAATATCAGGGCTACCTCTGAAATTTTTATAGAAAGGGTCAGATAAATTATTAATAACAAATAGCGCATTCTCATTGCTTTTATTGTAAGTTTTTTCATCCATCATTCCAGTATTGATAGATGTTAACACTGAAGCTTTCAAATCATAATTCTTGCTGTTTAAATCAAGTTTGTTATAATGAATATAATCTTCTACTTCTTTTGAAGTTTTTTGTTTGACCATATTAAATAGAGTAACAAGTTTGATATTTTTAGTTTTCTTATTAAGCATTATTCCGCCTTTATATTCGTTGCTTTCTTTGTATAATATTAGCTTTAGAACTATTGCTGATTATATTATACATTTTAAATTTAGTAATAAGCGATTTTAATCTAAATGTAAGTATATCATCATTTATCTGATAAAATAAAGAAATAAGAGTATTTTCCTGTTGTTCATTAATAAATAAAGATTCAAAATAAGATAAACATTCGATAATATTAGTTGCTACTAGTTTTGCTATTTTTGTATCATCTGCTGATATTGTTATTCTTTTATCGTATGAAGATACAGATTTATAATAATATAAAAATAGTTTAGCAGCTTCATAACAATATTGGTATTTTTTTAATGGATCTTTTTCAAAGATAAAATCAGAATGTTTCAATATGGTATTTATGTTAAAATATTCATAATTGGTAAAAATAGTTTTAAGTGGATAAGTCATACTACCAACATCTTTTGAGCAATATTGATAACTTTTAAATGGGAGGTATGCTATATTTCTTAATATATTTGGTTCTATTTTATTAGCATCTGTTTTAGGATTAATAGTATTAGATATGGACGCATTACTTCTATCCATGATAAAAGCAAGAGATACATCCGCTAAAAAAATTTCCATTTTATATTGATTTAAAAGAGGATGCTGAATGAGATATAATTCATGAGCCAAGTTAAAAATGTCAGTATAAAATTTGTTGTAATCGTTATTATAATAAATATTAAAATAGCATTTAAAATCCTCTTTTACTAAGTGAAGATTTCTTTTAGATTTTACCGCTAAATATGTACAGCGTTGCCTTAGATGCCCTTCTGTTGAAAGAAAAACAAATAAATACGTAAATAAAAAATCAGGTATATTTTTAATTGATTTAGTATATGGATCAAAATTATCATGCTCAATGATGTTTAACACTGCACCAGTATTAACAGGATTTTTTCTGGAATAGTATTTATCAAACATAAAAAGAGTAGCTTGAAACAGTAAGCTAATTTTATAAGTTTTTTTGTTGGCTTTGAAAGGAATTTTAAAATCATAGGGAATGTTATTTTTTTTCATAAGTTTATCAAACTCATTTTTCCTTGTTGAGTTTGTAAAATTGATTACTTGATCTTTAATGTTTTCCACTATATCGTTATTTTTCATCTTTTATTTTCATATTATTAAACATGCATTTAATAATATAATGTAGAACAAGATATATCAAAAATAATATTTCTTTTAAATTAAAAAAAAGTAGTATACACTATGGAGTTTAACATATTAGGAGAATATTATGAAGTTAAGATTAGCATTGGTTGTATTGTTATCTTTAAGTGTAATAGGATGTGATGCTGCGGTAAAAAAAGACTTACCAAGAGATAATGTAAAAATTGTAGATGTATTAAATAAAAACAAAGATAAAGAAATTTACATAAAGAAACTCAATCCAAAAGAAGAATATGCGGTTGGAATAGTTGTTGCTCAAACACCAGCAGATAAAAGGGATAGTCTAAAAGAAAAAACAGTAAGTGATTTAATAAATATATATGAAAAAGAAACAGGTGAAAAAGTTCCATCAGGTGAGATACAAGCAAAAGATTTACGTTATAAAGAATTAACGATTAAAAGCGCAAACACGTTATATATTACATCTTATAGTGATGCTGATAGAGAAATGATGAGAAATTACATAGCGAAGAAATTGTTTAAAACAAAAGAAATGGAAGTTATAAGAAATGAAACAGTGAGTAAGATTATGGAAGATGCGCGAAAAGAAAAGTAAAGATTTGTTGAAAAAGTGTTGAACATCATAAAAACATTTGCTAGAATGCTTTTCAAATAAACCAATGAGGAAAATACATAAATGACAGATATTAAACGCTTTTTCGTTAAAAGTGCAATCGCTTTGTCTCTTTTCGCGCTATATGGATGTGATAATGCCCCTGATAATGATTCTTATGATGCGGCGAAGGCTCAACAAGAAGAAGATGATTTTGTAAATACAACTGCAAAAAATCAAACGATTGAAAATATCAACAAAGATTGCCAAGAGCTTGTGCCTTATTTGAGTAAAATGAGAGAACAAGATCCAAGTGTAATGGAAATCTATTATGGTATTAATGAAAAAGATGGTAAAACTAAGGAACTGCATATTGTTCGTGCGGATAGAGATATTTTAAATGTTTCGTCAGCAACATGTGATAGTGAAGGAGTAGTATCTGTAAGAGAGATTTCTCATTCAAGCTCTACATATGTACATAATAATGTGATTAGGAATTCTTCATCTATTTCAGGAAATGATGTGAATAGTGAGCCTGTTCATAATTCAAATAATGTTACGCAAGCTCATTCAAGTCCTTCGTTTACAGATCATGTATTTCCATTAGTTGGTGGTGTTGCTGCTGGATATATGCTTAGTCAGTATATTAATGCTGGTCATGGTAATGGAATGAACTATTTAGCAAGTAATTATCAAAATACAAGCTACCAAAATTTGGATGATCAGGAACGTAGAAAACGTAGGGGTGTTATAACATCATCTTATATTAATACAGTCTCTAATAATAACAAAGTATCATTAAGGAAAGGGATTAAAACAGGTGAAGTAAAAATGCCTTCAACATCTCGTACTTATCAAAGTAAAAGTTTGACAACTCGTTCATCAGGATTCTTTAAAAGTTCAGGTGGTGCGCGTTCAGGTGGTTATAGTAAAGGCGGTTAAGTTAATAAAAAGCTTGTGCATCATAAATAAAATAGGTATAATGATTACATAAAATGATGGCTCTACGGAGCCATTTTTAAATTAACTAATAAGGAATAAAATGAAAGCTGTATATAAGAAGATTAACTTTGATGTAACACAAGTAATGAAAGAAGAACTGCCAATGACTCAATATTTTTATTCAGAGCGAGAAGATTTAGCTTTTGATTTGGCACAATATTTAGAGTTCCCTACGAATAATCAGAATGAAATGCCTTTTTATAGTCTAAAAGCAAGTTCAGCAGATAAGATTGCTCGTACTTATCAATCTGTTTATAACATGTTGGTTGAAGCTGTTGCTAAACTTTTTAAAGAAGATGACGAAGTTATTAAATATTTCTTTGGTAAAGAATTTTTAGAAAAGCATCCTGATTTTCTGAAGTATGCTAAATATACATTTAAAGAAAAACATCCAGCCCTCTATGGACGTTTTGACTCTGCTTTAAATCCAGAAACAGATGAAGTTACTGGTATTTATGAGTTTAATGGTGATACTCCTGTTATGTTGTTCGAATCTGTTCTTTTACAGAATCGTTTTACAAATGAAGTTACTGGCAGTGGTGATGCTCAATTTAATGAATATTATTTAGATCTCAGTGAATTTGCCGCTCGAATGAAAGTTAAGCAAGGTTTTGCGGTAATTTGCGATACAAACTATATTGAAGATACAGCAACTTGTGAAACATTTGCTCAAATTTTTAATGAAGTGGGTCATTGCTTCTTTGAAGATGTTGCACATTTAGATTATGATCATTATGAAGCCCGTCATAATGGAGGGAGTCCATTCTTTATTGGTGATGACGCTATCAGTGATATTTTCTTGCTTAAACCGTGGGAAGAAATGGTTGAAGAGCATCCAGAACTGTTTAAAAAGTGGGAAGAGTGGAAAGACGTTGTTAAGTTTTATGAACCTGCTTGGCGTTGGTTTATGGCGAATAAAGGCATTTGGGCATATGTAACGCATTTATTTGAAAATAATAATGAAGAACATGAAGATTTCCGTTTTAAATATAAAGGACTTCCGATTCTTCCATCATATATGACTCCTGAGAAATTTATTAATAATGGGGAAAAATATGTAGCAAAACCAATTATTGGTCGTCTTTCAATGAATATTCGCATTATTGATCCTAATGAGGGTGTTGAGTTTGAAAGTGATGGTGGATATGAAGAAACAGTATGTATTTATCAGCAATATCATGCTCCATATAAAGTAGAAGGTCGTAACAACTTTATTGCTTGTTGTTGGATGGCACCAGAAGTCAATGAAAATTACGGAACTAACTCTTTAAATTCTTTAGCAACTACTTTTTGTATTAGAGAGTTTGATAAGCCTGTTCTTGATATTATGAATGAGCGTTTTATTCCTCATCTTATTGATTTTGATGAGTAATTAAAAAATAAAATATAATATTTCGTTATTTAATAAGAAAAAGTTTGACTTCGATTTAAATAACGATTATTATAGATGTAATTAAATTATTTAAATAGGAAAGTAAAATGAATATCAACATGATTAATAGAAATATGACAAAGGTTACTACTTCAGTAGTAGGTTTTGCTATGTCTGTTTCTTTTGTTGAAGGGGTTGAAGAAATCCGTGAAGAGCGTGAGGAACGCTTATGTGGAGGCTTATCTTCAACTTAATGCTATACCTATAGTTTTAATGAAAAAGATAAGGCTCCTTAGAGGAGCCTTTTTTTATGGCTCAAAAAGAGGAAATCTTCAAAAGCCATTAATAATGGAAGAGTTACTATTATTTGAATATAAGTTATTGATTTAAAATAAAATATTTTAAAAAAGTTATAAAAAAAGCTTGATTTTAAGAAAAAGATATCATAATATATAAAACATAGAGACAAACATAAAAACTTAGTTAAGAGGAATATAAAATGCGAGAGCGTAACGAAAACTAAGTCTCCGATTACTTAAATGGCTATTAAGTAATAACGTAGTAAGCACTTCACTACCGGGGACAGAAAATACCAGAGCCAGTATAAATGCTGTCCCCGTATTCAAATGAACAAATCATTTCTTACGGGCAATATAATCTACGAATAACTATAATTTATTATACGGAGTATAAATAAATTAGGCATAAGTATGATTATAAAAATGATAATCTTTTTATCGTCAACAAAATATGACGCAGCCATTAATGGGCTGAAATATGGGTTAAAATCCCGTTAAAGAGATTATTATGAGTCCCTATCGTCTAATGGCAGGATCTCTGACCTTCAATCAGAGGATACGAGTTCGAATCTCGTTAGGGACACCACTATTGCTCTTATCGACTAATGGTAGGTCGTCAGACTTTCAATCTGAAAATACGGGTTCGATCCCCGTTAAGAGTACCAGTTATCTATATCTCTATAGATTAGTGGTTAGATCGTCAGACTTTCAATCTGAAAATGCGGGTTCGATTCCCGCTGGAAGTACCAAAAATGCTCCTATCGACTAATGGCAGGTCGTTAGACTTTCAATCTAAAAATACGGGTTCGATCCCCGTTAGGAGTGCCAAATATCCCTATCGTCTAACGGCAGGACATGTAGACTTTCAATCTATAATGGTAGATCATCAGACTTTCAATCTGAATGCATGGGTTCGATCCCCATTAGGAATACCAATCTCCATCGACTAATGGTTAGGTCGTCAGACTCTCAATCTGGAAATACGGGTTCGAATCCCGTTGGGGATACCACAATGTTTATATCGACTAAGTGGAATAAGTCACTGAGCATTTCGGCTCGGTAATATAGGTTCGATCCCTATTATAAACGCCAAAACATTGCTCTTATCGACTAATGGTTAGGTCGTCAGACTTTCAATCTGAAAATACGGGTTCGATCCCCGTTAAGAGTACCATATATTTATTTTTATCTTATATTAGATATAGTAAAAAATATTTAATCATATATAATTCTATTAATGGATTAGAAAATGGAGATAAAAATGAAAATAGAAGAATTAAAAATAAAATATGAAAGTAATAAGGATATAAAAATTTTTTTTGATACAGTTCAATGGGCCGGAGAATATGTTAACAATTATCATAATTCATATGGGTCAGACGTTAACAATATCAATAAAGCAGTAGATCTATTAAAAGCAAATAATATAACTTTATCAAAAGATGAAGCCGGATTAGGTTTAGCGTATTACTCTCTAACTCAAAAATCATCAAAAGATCTAAGAGATATTCATTTCTTTCATGGTTTTATAAAAGAATCAGAAGGATATAGAGATATAGCTTTAAATATTATGGAAAAAATTGAAGTTGAAAACCCATCCGAAACATTTATATCATTAATGGAAAATAGAATATCTAATGATTTAATAAAATCTTTTTATAACAGTAATAAAGATAAAATAAATAATAATGTAGTATCCTCATATATAGAATCAACACTTCCTAAAGACTATACAGATAATCAGAAAAAAGAAAAAGTTACAGAAATATTACTACGTTTTGATAATAGAGATTTCCTATCCTCTAATGATATACAAAGTTCTTTTTCTAAAAAATTGAAAAATGTTAAGAATCAAATAGGAAATGAGGATATCAATCCCAATAATTCAACTTCCTTTAAGTTAAAAAAATAAAATAAAAAGCACCTTTCACTGGTGCTTTTTTATATAGAAAGAAATAAAAATTACTTGATTTCAATATCCAAAACTGATAAAGTGTTTGTTATAAAGTTAACACATCATAAAAAGAGGGTTTTTAACAGTATATGAATTATATAATTAAACTTGATCACATACAATAAAACGTAATATCGTCGATATTACGTAA